>Ga0209631_10002501_pt1 | contig 21918 bp, 19 predicted proteins | sample COG_08_FD_184752 | JGI IMG/M metagenome (GOLD analysis project Ga0209631, IMG submission 184752) | Pelagic Microbial community sample from North Sea - COGITO 998_met_08 (SPAdes) (version 2) | ecosystem: Environmental > Aquatic > Marine > Neritic zone/Coastal water | place: Helgoland, sampling... | reverse complement strand
TTTTCAAGAGAAAAATTTAGAGTAATTCCTTCAAAATATGGAAATAATTCAGGATTAGCACTAAAATATTTTAAATCCGAAGTATATGCAGCAAATAAAACTAATGCTCCTAAGCCAGCAGAACCAATTGCATAACCCTTTGTTACAGCTTTAGTAGTATTACCTACAGCATCAAGAGCGTCTGTAGTCTTTCTTACAGATTCATCTAAATTAGACATTTCAGCTATACCACCTGCATTATCAGTAACAGGACCATAAGCATCTAAAGCTACAACCATTCCTGCTAAAGCAAGCATACTTGAAACAGCAATAGCTATACCAAATAAGCCAGCTAACATATTTGCTATAATAATAGCTGCACAAATTAGTAAGGCAGGAATTGCAGTAGCTTCCATTGATACTGCTAAACCTTGTATAACATTTGTCCCGTGACCAGTCTCTGATGCTGCTGCCACTGATTTAACAGGACGGTAGTTAGTACCTGTATAATACTCAGTTACCCATATTAATAATCCTGTAAGAACTATTCCAATTATTCCGCAATAAAAGACTTCCATTCCTGAGAAAGAAATTTCATTTACCTGAAAAATAGTATTAAAACCCAAAACATGATTTATCGCGTAACCAATTCCAATAAGAGATAAAATAGCTGAAACTATAAAACCTTTATATAAAGCTCCCATTATAGATCCATTACTTCCTAATTTAACAAAGTATGTTCCAATAACAGATGCTATAATACACACACCACCTATAGCTAAAGGAATAATCATCATTTGTTCCATTGCAGTATTTGTAAAAAATATTGAAGCTAAAACCATAGTAGCAACTACTGTAACCGCATATGTTTCAAATAAATCAGCCGCCATTCCAGCACAATCACCTACATTATCTCCAACATTATCTGCAATAGTTGCTGGATTACGAGGATCATCTTCAGGAATTCCTGCTTCCACTTTACCAACTAAATCAGCACCAACATCTGCCCCTTTAGTGAATATACCCCCTCCTAATCTAGCAAAAATTGATATTAATGATGCACCAAATCCAAGAGCAACAAGAGGGTCTATTAATTCTCTTCCTTCTGAACCGTTTAGTAGTAAAATATAATATGTACCAGTCACGGCAAGTAATGCTAAACCTGCAACTAACATTCCAGTTACAGCACCTGACTTAAATGCAATACTTAGTCCTTGAGCTAAACCTTCACTTGCGGCTTGAGCTGTTCTTACATTAGCTTTTACAGATACCACCATACCTATATAACCTGCAGCTCCAGATAAGATTGCTCCAACGGCAAATGCTAATGCTACTTTAATACCTAATAAAAAGGCTAATAAAGCAAATATTACAATACCAACTATAAAGATAGTTCGGTATTGTCTATTTAAATATGCATAGGCTCCTGCTTGAATAGCACCTGCTATTTCCTGCATCTTTTTAGAACCTGCATCAGCATTTACTACTGACTTAGCTGTTATTAAGCCATAAACCAAGGCTATTACTCCACTTGCAATAGCAAAATATAAAACTTCAATCATAATAATTAATCCCATTATTTATGTTAAATATAACAATTTATATAAAATTGTGGATAACATGCCAGAGGTAAGAGTTTAGTGCAACATTCAATTAAAATTTTTTATTTAAAAATGTTTATAACCTAAAATTATTTTATTAAAATCAATTAAATTTTTATCTTTTGAATATAAATTTATTTTATTACCAGACGTAATTTTACCAATAATAGATGAATTATCATCTATTAATTTTTTATCTTTAGGATCAATAGTATATAATAACTCATAGTCATCTCCCCCTGTAAGTAAATCTAAATGATTAAAAATATTTGAATCTATATATTGTTTAGCTTCTAAAGAAATAGGGATATCTATAATATTAATATCAGCTCCAACTTTACTATTTTCACATAAATGATTTATTTCAGATATTAAACCATCCGAAATATCAATTATAGATGTGGCAAACATTTTAATATTTTTTCCAAGTTCAATTTGTGGGCTTGGAATTAAAAACTTATTAACTAAATTATTATCTACTATAGAGTTTTGTTTTAAATCATTATCCATAAGCAAATTTAATCCAATAAAAGAATCTCCAATCGGACCCGATACAACAATTAAATCTCCTTCTCTAGCTTTATCTCGACCTAATTTTAGATTTCCATTATCCCCTAAAACAGTTATGGAAAAATTTGGAAGGCCATCATGCGAAGTAATATCGCCACCTGCTAAAAAAATATCATACTCTATTAGAGCTTTTCTATATCCTTCAGCTATTCTATCAAAGTCTGATTCTTGAAAAAATTTAGGAAGAGTCATGGCTGCAAAAATACATATTGGTGATGATCCGAAGGTAGCCAAATCGGAAAGAGCTCTTAATATTGCCCTTCTTGATTGAGCAACTATATCTGTACCTAGAGGAACATGAACTCCCTCTATGGATGTATCAACACTAATAGCTAAATCATTTAAATTATTAAAGGTTGCACAATCATCTGATAACCCCCTGGCCTCTTTATTTTTAAATGATAGAGGTTTAAGTTTATTTTTAATAAAATTAAACTCATTTTTCATATCTTTTTCCGATTTCATAAATAAAAATTAATGTATCAAACTATTAGAAACTTTATCCAAAACTCCATTTATAAAGCTAACCTCTGTTTTATTAAAAAAACTTGCCGCTATATTAGTATATTCATTAATTATAACTTTAGGTGGAATTTTAGAAAAACCCTTAAATTCAATATATGCGCATCTCAAAATATTTATTAAAGTGTGATCCATTCTATCAATTGACCAATCATCATTTAAAAAATCAGAGAGAACAGAATCTATTTTACTTTTTTTATTAAAAACTCCGTTCACCAACATTAAGAACCAATCTTTATCTAATTTCAAGCCCTTAAATTCTATAATTCCATGGTTTAAATTTTTTATTGTTTCAAAAATTTCCGATATTTCATTATCATTTATATTTTTAAACTCATGTAGTTGCATTCTTGCATTAAAATCATATTGAAAGAGTGTTTGAACGGCCGCCAACCTAGATAAGGACCTATTATTAGTTATGATCATTAATATATTTCTTTTTTCAGTTCTATCATTCTTAAACAAGCTAAAGTTGCAGCTTTACCTTTATTAAGACCGTCAGCACTGGACCTAACTAAAGCTTGTTCCTTGCTCTCACATGTTAAAATACCATACCCAATAGATAATCCATCGAGAGATAATTGCATAAGTGCTCTAGCTGATTCACTACATACATAATCATAATGAGATGTTTCTCCTCTTATTACGCAACCAAGTGCTACATAACCAATATATTTTGAAGTTTTAGAAGCAAAAGAAATTACTGAAGGAACTTCAAATGCCCCGGGAACTTCAACTAATTCAAAATTATATCCTTGCTTCTTAATTAGATTTATAGCTTCCTCCTCTAAAGCATAAGAAATTTGGGGGTAAAACCTAGAAGTAACAATTAAAATACAATTATTTTTCATATTTAACTCTTTAATAGGTTTCTTTGGTCAACAACTTTTATGTCAAAACCTTCAAGACCTACAACTTCTCTTTTTGATTTACTTAGTAATACCATTTCTTTCACACCCTGATCTCTAATTATTTGTGCTCCAATTCCATTTTCTCTTATTTTATCTTCCTCATTCCATATATTATTACCGCTTATATAATTAGATAATATATGAGAAGAATCTTGATAATTTATAACAACAATTAAACCAGAGCCATTTTTATTAATCTCAGACATTGATTCTTTAAGAGATATATAGCCTTTATCTTCAAAATTACCTATTACGCCATCAAAAGCATCATTTATAAAATTTGAAATATGCACTCTTACTAAAACTGAAGAAATATTATTTAGTTCTCCTTTTACTAATGCTATATGTTCTGGTCCATTTTTATTAACAGTATTTTCATAAGAAAAAATATTCCAGTCTCCATATGATTTTGTACTTAATAAATTACTATTTTTTCTTTTTATAATTGGGTCATTATTTACTCTATATCTGATTAAATCTGCAATTGAACCAATTTTAAGGTTATGTTTTTTACAAAATGGAATTAAATCATTTAATCTTGCCATAGTTCCATCATCTTTCATTATTTCACATATTACAGATGCGGGGTTTAAACCAGCAATTCGAGTAATATCAACAGCTGCTTCAGTATGACCCGCTCTTACTAAAACTCCGCCTTCTCTTGCTGTTAATGGAAAAACATGTCCTGGAGTTCTTATATCTGAAGGCCCTGAACCTTTATCTATAGCTACCTGAATAGTTTTAGCTCTATCAGCTGCTGATATTCCGGTAGTAACATCTTTAGTAGCCTCAATTGAAACTGTAAATGCGGTATCAAGTTTTCCTGGGTTCCGCCTTCCCATAGGAGATAATTCTAACTCATCAATTCTACTTTTTGTCATAGACAAACAAATAAGACCCCTTCCATATGTAGCCATAAAGTTTATAGCATCAGGAGTGGCCATTTGAGCAGGTATAATAAGATCTCCTTCATTTTCTCTATCTTCATTATCAACCAGCACAAACATTCTTCCGTTTCTTGCTTCATCAACAATTTCTTCAATTGGAGATAAAAAGTTATTTAGTTTTTCTTTTTTATTCATTTTCTTTCTCTTTTATAAAGCATTCTGCAGCATTTACTGCATACCTTGCAATTGTATCTATTTCTATATTAACGTTATCTTTTAGTTTTAATAGACCTAAAGTAGTATTTTTTAATGTATGAGAAATTATATTTACGCTAAATAAATTTTTATTAGTTTCATTAATTGTTAAAGAAACACCATTTATAGCTACGGAGCCTTTTTTACCAAAATATTTATTAAATTCTTTAGGAATTTCAAAGTCTAACTTTGTGGAACCTTTAATAACTTCTTTATTTTTTAATACTCCTAGACAATCAACATGCCCACTAACTAAATGTCCACCAATTTGGTCTCCTAATAATAAGGATTTTTCTATATTAATTTTTTTACCTTTCTGCCAGAACTTCGAAGTTGTAACAGAAAGTGTTTCCTTTGATAATTCCGCATTAAAAGTGTTTTTAGTTAAAGTAATTGCTGTCAAACAAATACCATCACAAGATATAGAATCTCCTTGACTAATATCGGCTAAACTAAGATTAGTTTTGACACTTATTTTAAGGTCTCCTTTCTTATTATCTAAACTTATTATTTTGCCTATATCTTTAATTATTCCTGTAAACACCTTCTACCTCAAATTTTTAATTTAATTAAATTAATTAATTTTATTCCATTCTTCTAAAACATCACCATCAAGTGTTCTGGTTTTAAGAAGCTGAAATCGTCTAGCAAAAGATAGATTTTTAATTTTATATTTTCCTATGCTAGACAAGCCATCGTCACCTATAATCATTCCATTCCTATATAAAAATAGTTTATCAATCAAATTATTATCTAATAAAGAAGCAGATATATTACTTCCTCCTTCAACTAAAACCCTATTAAAACCTCTATTAGCTAAATCTTTAAGACCATCTAACAATATTAACTTATTATCAATTTGATTTAATTCTACAATGATAACACCCATCTTTATTAGCTTATTTTTTTTCTTTGAATTAATATTATTTTTAACCCATATTATTGTAGGATATTTGTTAATATTTTTTAAAACATTTGATGTCATAGGTATTCTTAAATTACTATCTACAACTATTCTAATAGGCGATAATTTTTCTAATCCTTTAATTCGGCAATTTAGTAAGGAATTATCTTTAATAATAGTATTAATTCCAACTAAAATAGCATCATGGCTCGCTCTTAAGCTATGACCATGTAGTCTTGCTAATTCTCCTGTAATCCATTTACTTTCTCCACTTTTAGTTGCAATTTTACCATCCAAGCTTGTTGCCATCTTTAAACTTACTAAGGGTCGTTTATATTTTGTTCTACAATAGAAACCGTAGTTTATGTCAAATGCTTCAGTTTCGTAGCTTCCAGTGGATACTTTTATTCCTGATTTTTTTAACAGCTCTACTCCTTTACCATTAGTTCTTTCATCAGGGTCTAGCATGGGAATAACAACGTGTTTTATTCCAGAATTAATTATTAACTGTGCACAGGATAAGTTATTATTTATATGAGCGCATGGCTCGAGTGTAATTATAGCAGTTCCACCTTTAGGGCTGCCCGTTAAAGAATTTAAAGCAGCTTCCTCTGCGTGAGGTCTGCCTTTAGCTGATGTACTACCTAAACCTATTAAGTTATTATACTTATCTAATATTATACAACCTACTGAAGGATTAGGATAACAGGAACCTAAACCTTGTTTTGCAAGAGATAATGCACTTCTCATTGCTACATCTAATTGCATATCTCACAGTTCCTTTTAATTATCCTCAGAAAAATCTTCTTTTAAATCTCCAACAAATTTTTCAAAATCTCTAGCTTCTCTGAAATTTCTATAAACGCTTGCAAATCTAACATATGCAACTTGATCTATACCAGACAATGTGTCCATTACCATTTCACCTATATCACTACTTAAGATCTCACTATCCCCCGAAGATTCTAACCTTCTTACTATTCCTGTTATCATTTGTTCAATTCTATCTGAATCTACAGGCCTTTTACGAAATGCAATAATAATTGAACGAGCAAGTTTATCTCTATCAAATTCTACCTTTTTTCCATCCCTTTTCTTTACCATCAAATCTCTTAATTGCACTCTCTCAAATGTGGTAAATCTAGCTCCACACTGAGGACAAGATCGCCTTCTTCTAATTACTGCATTATCTTCTGTAGGACGAGAATCTTTTACTTGGGTATCTAAATAATTACAATAGGGGCATCTCATTAAATTTTTCCTTCAATAATTTGAACTATTCTAATTATAACTTAAAGAAGAATAAAGAGGAAATTCTTTGCATAAAGTAATTACTTCTTTCTTTACCTCCTCTTCAATAAGATTAATACTATCAGGATTTTTTGATATAGTTTTTAAAATTTTACCTATTAGTTTTCCAATCTTTACCATTTCTTTTTCTTTAAACCCTCTAGTTGTAATTGCAGGAGTTCCTATTCTTAAACCTGATGTTATAAAAGGTTTTTGAGTATCATATGGAACCGCATTTTTATTGCATGTAATACCAGCTCTATCTAAACTTTCTTCTGATATTTTTCCAGTAATTTTAAGAGGTCTTAAATCGCATAAAATCACATGGCTATCCGTACCACCAGAAACAATTTTTACTCCTTGATTCTCTAACTCTTCAGCTAGTACTTTTGCATTTTTAATTATTTGTATTACATATTCTTTAAAACTTGGTTTTAAAGCCTCACCAAATGCCGCCGCCTTTGCAGCTATTACGTGCATTAAAGGACCTCCTTGAATTCCTGGAAAAATAGCCTTATCAAATAACTTTCCTAATTCTAAATCATTACTTAATATCATACCTCCACGAGGTCCTCTTAAAGTTTTATGTGTGGTAGTTGTTGCTACATGAGCATAATGAAGAGGGTTTGGATATTGACCAGCAGCTATTAAGCCTGAATAATGAGCAATATCTGCAAGAAAATACGCCCCTACTTTATCAGCAATAACCCTAATCTTTTCAAAATCTATATGTCTTGAATAAGCCGATGCTCCAGCTATTATTAACTTCGGTTTATTTGCAATTGCTAACCCTTCAATTTCATTATAATTTATAATACCATCAACTTTATTTACTCCATATTGAATAGATTTAAACCATTTTCCAGATTGATTGGGTTTAGCACCATGAGTTAAATGACCTCCTGATGCTAATGACATACCCAAAATAGTATCACCAGGATTGAGTAATGCCATAAAAACAGCTTGATTTGCCTGAGACCCTGAATTTGGCTGAACATTAGCCCATTTACATGAAAACAGCTTACATGCTCTTTGTATAGCTAACTCTTCTGCTTGATCAACAAATTCACAACCACCGTAGTACCTTTTACCAGGATAACCTTCAGCATATTTATTTGTTAAAACTGATCCTTGTATATCCAGAACAGCTTTACTCACAAAATTCTCTGAGGCAATTAATTCTATAGAATTTTGCTGTCTATATAATTCATTCTGCATAGCACTCAATAATTCTGAATCCTCAACACTATTATTTATATCTAGAGAATTATCTATCTTATTCATTTATTGATCCTTTATTATATCTTTAACCAAGTTTATCTACTCGTCTTTTATGTCTTCCTCCCTCAAAAGACTCTTTCAAAAAAACATCTATTATTTTTGAAGAGTTTTTCAAGTTAATAAATCTACCTGCTAGTACTAGAACATTTGCATCATTATGATTTCTAGATAATTTTGCAACTTCTTCATTATTACATAATGCTGCTCTTATTCCCGCTATTCTATTTAAAGCAATGCTAATTCCTATACCACTTCCACATATAGCAAGACCTATAGAATTTTTATTATTTAATACAAATCTACCTAAGCTATTTCCATAATCAGGATAATCTACAGATTTATCATTAAAAGGTCCTAAATCTATAATATTAAAATTATTATGATCTAGATTAGATTTTAACTTATCTTTTAAATCATAACCTGCGTGATCGGAAGCTAACACAAGTGTTTTTTTAATTTGACTCTGCAATAAAAAATCCTTTTTATATACAATACAAAAATTAAAATAATAATATTCCTTATATTATATAATCTAAAAATAAGAATTTAATAGTTAATTATTATCAGTTCTCTTAATTTTTCCTTCAGATAAATCTGATAAATAACTATTTACCTCATTTCTCACTACTGATGCTAAAAAATAAACTCCAACTAAATTGGCCACAGACATCAAAAATATCATAGAATCTGATAAATTTAAAACAGAACCAAGACTAACTGAAGAGCCAATAATAATAAATATACAAAATATAATTTTGAAAATATTTTCTGAAATTTTAGAATTACCAAATAAATAAGTCCAAGCTTTTAAACCATAATATGACCAAGCAATCATTGTTGAAAAAGCAAATAAAATAGCCGCAATAGCAAGTACAAAGGGAAACCATGAAATAGTTGTAGCAAACGCTGCTGAAGTTAAACCTATTCCTGTTAGATCACCTCTTGCATCATACATTCCAGTAATAACAATTACTAATGCAGTAACCGTGCATATTACAATGGTATCAATAAATGGCTCTAAAACAGAAACTATACCTTCGGTTACAGGCTTGTCACTTTTGACAGCAGAATGTGCAATAGGAGCTGAGCCTAATCCAGCTTCATTTGAAAAAGCAGCTCTTTGAAAACCAATAATCAATGCTCCAAGTGCTCCACCAGCTGCAGCAGAGGGAGAAAATGCTTCAGAAATAATTCTTATTACAGCTTCTGGAACTCCTGTAATATTAATTAATATAATAACTAATCCAGCAGCCAAATATATGATTGCCATAAGAGGAACTAATTTTGAAGTAACCTTAGCAATTGACTTAATACCTCCAATAATTACAAATCCTAAAACAATAGAAATAATTAATCCAAATAACCAGCCTTTATCTGCAAAAAAAGATCCATCTCCACCTGTTACAGATACAAATTGCTGAAAGGACTGATTAGCCTGAAACATATTACCTCCTCCAAGAGCACCACCAATACAACAAATAGAGAAAAACACCGCCAAAAATTTACCTAGTGAAGCCTGCCCTTTTTCAGCCAATCCTTTAGAAAGGTAATGCATAGGTCCACCAGACACTGTTCCGTCTTTATTAATAATTCTATATTTTACACCAAGAGTACATTCACAAAATTTTAGTGACATACCAAGAAAACCAGCTAATATCATCCAAAATGTTGCTCCAGGGCCACCTACAGCCACAGCTACAGCAACTCCAGCAATATTTCCTAAACCTACAGTTCCAGATATAGCCGTAGATAATGCTTGAAAATGAGAAACTTCACCTTTAGAATCAGGTTTATCATATCTTCCTCTTACTAAATCCAACGCATGCCTAAACATTTTTAAATTGATAAAATTAAAATAAAAAGTACAAAATATTGAGCCAGCTATTAACCAAAGCACAATTAATTTTATATCTGCACCCGCTATACTAATAGAATAAAAAACCTTACCTACTACAAAATCTGATATAGGGGTTAACCACTTATCTATAGCTGAATCTATTCCATCATCAGCATATGAAAATTTTGAAAATAAAAAAACAGTACTAAAATATAAAATTTTCTTAAAGATAGCCATAAATTTTCTCCCCTATAATATATAACTCTAACATATTAAATAATTAACACTTTAGTAAAGTTAAAATATTAACTAACTGCAGAGATATTTAATTGTTTCCAAACAATCTTTAATGATTCTACTAAATTATCAATCATTTTTTCATTATGCAGAGGATTAGGAGTTATTCTTAATCTTTCTTTTCCTTTAGGCACAGTAGGGTAATTAATAGGTTGGACATAGATTGAATGATCAGAAAGCAATAGATCTGAGGCTTTTTTACATAGAACTGGATCTCCTACTAATATGGGGACAATATGACTATCTGATGGCATAACTACAATTCCAGTTTGTCTCAATTTTTCTTTTAGGCTTTTTGCTCTTGCTTGATGAATAATTCTTTCTTCATTTGAATTTTTTAAATGTTTTACAGAAGCTAAAGCTCCAGCTGCTATTGCAGGAGGTAAAGAAGTTGTAAATATGAAACTAGAGGCAAAAGACCTTATAACATCTATTATGTCTTTATTAGATGCCACATAACCTCCCATTGTACCATATGCTTTCGCTAATGTACCTTCTATTATATCTAGCTCATCCATTAAACCATCTCTTTCAGCAATACCTCCTCCTCTCGGACCATACATTCCTACAGCATGAACTTCATCTAAATAAGTAAGAGCATTATTTGCTTTTGCAACTTCACATAACTCTTTTATTGGAGCTATATCTCCATCCATAGAATAAACGGATTCAAAAGCTACTAATTTTGGACGATCAGGATGAATATTTTGAAGAATTTCCTCTAAATGTTTTGGATTATTATGCTTGAAAATAAATCTTTCTGCCTTACTATTTTTCATACCCTGAATCATAGAAGCATGGTTTAATTCATCTGACAAAACGACACAATCAGGTAATATTGAAGCTATTGTACTTAAAGATGCTTCATTAGAAATATAACCTGATGTAAATAATAATGCTGATTCTTTGTTATGAAGGTCTGCTAGTTCTTCCTCTAACAACACATGATAATGGGATGTTCCAGATATATTTCTTGTCCCTCCAGATCCGGCTCCTGAGGAATCTATAGCCTCATGCATAGCGTTTAAAACTTTTTCATTCTGGCCCATTCCTAAATAATCATTAGAACACCACACAGCAACTTCTTTTTCTTCTGATTCAGCGTAATGAATAGCATTAGGAAAATTTCCTAAGGTTCTTTTTATATCATTAAAAACTCTATATCTACCTTCAGATTTAAGAGTATCTAATGCTCCTGAAAAAAATTTATTATAATTCATAATATTTAATTATTATTAACAGTTAATATTTAACTCATATATACTTATATAATTAATTACTAGAAAAAAGAAAGTTATTTACAATGATTCTATATGAACTTGATGCAATTAATGAACAATATTTTAGTCCTTATACATGGCGAATATTAATGTCTCTTAACCATAAAGAATTATATGATCAAACTAAAAGAGTTCAAGTAAAATTCTCTGATAAATCATTAATCAGCCATAAAGGCTTTAAAACTGTTCCAGTTCTAGAAGACAGAAATATTTGGACTGGAGAATCATTAAAAATAGCTAAATATTTAGAAGAAGCATATCCAGATAAACCATCTCTTTTTGGTGGAAAAGAAAACATGGAACTTACAAGTATTATTAATCATATACTTGATCCAAAAATTTTGGGTATTTTAGGTCGTATTATATTGTCTGACGTTTATAAAGTTTTACAGCCAGATGATAAAGATTTCTTTAGAGAGACTAGAGAGAAAATGTTAAATAAAAAAATAGAAGAAATAGAACTAGAGAGTGAAAAGTATATTCCAATTTTACAAAAAGAATTAAATCCTTTTAGAAAAATCTTAAAAGATAATGATTTTTTTTCTGGTAACAAACCTATGTATTGTGATTATTTATTATTTGGATTTTTTATGTGGGCACGAAATACAAGTCCAAAACAACTTCTAGATAAAAATGATGTTCTATGGTCATGGAGACAAAGAATGTTAAATCTTTTTGACGGCTTTGCTAAAAAATCAAATGGCTACGAAATTAAGTAATACTATAACCACCATCAACAGTAATAGTCGTTCCCGTAGTATAACTAGCCCTATCACTGGCTAAATATACAGCTGCTCCAGCTATATCCTCAGGTACACCCCATTTTTTTAATGCTGTTCGTTCTGTAATTTTTTCTCTTTGTTCATCTTCTTCTCTTAAGGCTTTAGTAAGTTTTGTTTCAATATATCCTGGAGCTATTGCATTTACTCTAACATGGTGCTCACTCCAACCATTTGCTAAACTTTTTGTTAAACCTACTAAACCAGTCTTTGAAGCAGTATAACCTGGTGACATTGGAGAACCAAAAAATGAAAACATTGAGGCAATATTAATTATGTTTCCATGAGTTAAGGCTAATTTAGGTAATGCTTCATGACTCATTCGCATTACACCCATTAAATTAGTATTTATTACATCTGCAAAATGCTCAATTCTATACTCTAAGCCTCTCTTAATTCTTCCCGCATTATTAACTAAAATATGTAATTCATTTATTTCATCAAAAATTTTTTCAATTGATATATCATTAGTAACATCAAGTTTTAACTTACGTAAGGTTCCAAATTTTGTTTTTTCAACACACTTTTCCAAACTTTCATCCGATTGGGCTGTTACAATTACTTCTGCTCCAGCTTCCTGGAAGCCCTCGGCAATTGCATAACCTATCCCCGATGCACCACCTGTTACAAGTGCTATTTTTCCTTTTAAATCAATTGTATATGCCATAGTTTACCTCTTAATTAATACTGTTTACCGGATTAAGTACATTTTTCTCAAGAAAAAACATTTCAATATTTTTAGCTGCTAACTCTACCATACCTTTCCTAGCCTTAACACTCGCGCTTCCTGCATGAGGAGCTAAAACTACATTATCCATCTTTGCTAATTTAATATCATAATTAGGTTCAAATTCATATACATCCAAAGCACAGCCTGAAATAAGTTTATCTTCTAAGGCAATTATTAAATCACTCTCTTTAACGATAGGACCGCGAGCTATATTTATAAGAAAACTATCTTTTTTCATATTATTAAATTCTCTAATAGTAATTAAGTGCTTTGTCTCATTTGTTAGTGGACAAAGTATAATTATAAATCTGCAAGATTTTAGTAAATCTAATAGTGACAGCCATTCAGCGTTAAGAGATTCCTCAATCTCCTTACTTAGCCTATTTCTATTATGATATTTAATATTTAAACCAAATGGTAATGCTCTCTTTGCGACATCTTTTCCAATACTACCCATACCTATAATACCCAAATTTTCGTCTTTTAAATCTGCACCCCATAAAAGATGATAAAAATTAGCTTTAAACCTTCCAGATCTTACAAGTTGATCTCCTTCAGGAACTCTTCTCGCTATAGCTAGTAATAATGCCATTGACATATCAGCGACAGCATCATTTAAAATTCCTGGTGTATTAGTAACTTGAACTCCCAGTTTTGTACAAAATTTTGCATCTATATTATCAAATCCTACCCCTACATTACTTACAATTTTTAAATTGGAACATGATTGTATTAAGGACTTATCTATTAGAGAGGACTGAACTAATATTCCATCAACATCAATTACTCTATCTAAAAGTTCTTTACCTGATAAAATACTCTTTGCAGTATCATGATGATCTATATCAAAATTTTTTTTTAATCTAAATAAAAGATCATCAGATAACCAAGAATGAATAAAAATTTTAGGTTTAGTCGTTACTTCCATTTAACAACTTTTTGACATTGCTCACCCAGTTTTTCAATTCCCAAATGCATTTCATCTCCATGCTTTAAAAATTTTTGAGGTTTCATTCCTGCACCTACTCCTGGAGGAGTACCAGTAGCAATTAAATCTCCTGGCTCAAGAGTCATATAATGACTTACATAAGAAACAATTGTTTTTACATCAAATATCATTGTGGATGTATTACCTGTTTGCATACTTTTTCCATTAAGGTTCAACCACAAATCAAGATCTTGAACTTTTCTTACTTCATCTCTTGTTACCAGCCAAGGTCCAACTGGACAAGATGTATCAAAACCTTTTCCTCTAATCCATTGGCCGCCTGCAGCTTTCATTTGATATTCTCTTTCAGAAACATCATTAACTAAAGTATAACCAGCAACATAACTTAATGCACGAGAAACGCTTACCGAACGAGCAGTTTCACCAATAACTATGCCTAATTCTACTTCCCAATCTCCACATTTACTATCCACAACTTTTGAAGACTTCTTTCCTAAGACTAATCCTTTAGGCAACATAACATCGTCATTAGGTCCACTTAATGAACTAGTAGGTTTCATAAACATTATAGGTTCACTTGGAATTGGACTTCCAGTTTCTTTAGCATGATCAACATAATTTAATCCAATGCATACAATTTTACCTATTCCAGAGAAAGGAACTCCTAATCTTTTTTTACCTTTTACTAATGGAAGTCTATTAAGATTAGTTTTAGCCAATTGCTTAAGTTTTGCAGATGACAACATTTTTTCGTCTATATCAGAAACCTTTTTTGATAAATCTCTAATATTGCCATCTGAATCAATAATACCAGGTTTTTCTTTACCTTTAATTCCATACCTTACTAATTTCATTCTATTCCCCCTTTTTAAAAAACAATTAAGCAATAATAAATATGAATATTCTATAATACGCAACAAAAAGTAAACATAAAATCTATTTAAATCTATAAAAATATAATATATATTAATTTATCAATATATTATTGGGAGAATATAACACATGGAACCTATAGCAATTCGTATTCATAAAAATGATAATGTGGTAACTGCTAAATCTGACATAGATATTAATACTAATATTGAAAAAGAAAAATTAAATACAAATCAACATATTCCTGTAGGTCATAAAGTAGCAACTAAAGATATTTCTAAAGGCAACGAGATTATCAAATATGACACTATTATTGGGGTAGCTAAAGAAGATATTAAAATTGGAGATCATGTTCATGTTCATAATACAGGCATGTCAGATAAGAAAAAAGACTATGAGTTTTCTCAGGGATGTAAAAATGATGAGATATTACCTGAAAGCGAAAGAGCTACTTTTATGGGTTACCATAGGCCTAATGGAAAAGTAGGAACTAGGAATTTTATTGGAATTATTTCTTCTGTTAATTGTTCAGCTACAGTTTGCAAAAAAATAGCAGAAGCATTTAATGAAGAGGCTTTATCAGATTTTGCAAATGTTGATGGTATAGTCTCTATCACTCATGGGACTGGGTGTGGAATAAATAGTAAGGGTTTAGGATGGGAACTACTTCAAGCAACTATTGCTGGGTATTCAAGGCATCCAAATTTTGGTGGGCTTATAGTGATCGGGCTAGGATGTGAAGTCAATCAAGTGAGTGGAATGGCACAATCAATGAATTGGGCTAATTCAGATACTTTTAAAATGATGACTATTCAGGATGTTGGTGGCACAAGAAAAACTATTCAAGAAGGAGTAGAGATGATTAAACAGATGCTTCCAATTCTTAATAAAAATCAAAGAAAAAAAAGTCCAGCTTCCGAATTAATTTTAGGATTAGAATGTGGAGGATCAGATGCCTATTCTGGTATGACTGCAAATCCAGCATTAGGAGCAGCTGTTGATCTATTAGTAAAAAATGGGGGAACTGGAACTCTGGCAGAAACACCTGAAATATTTGGTGCAGAACACTTACTAACTCGAAGAGCAATAAATGAAGAAGTAGGACAAAAAATAGTTAACTTTATAAGGTGGTGGCAAGAGGATTATTTGATCAAATTTGAAGAAAATAAACATCAGCTTCATCAAGATCCTTCGCCTGGAAATAAGGCTGGAGGATTAACTACTATATTAGAAAAGTCTCTCGGCGCAGTAGCAAAAGGAGGAACAACAAATTTAGTTGATGTGTACCAATTTGCTGAGAACATAAAAGCAAAAGGGTTTACTTTTATGAATACTCCAGGCTACGATGTAACAAGTGTAACAGGTTTAATCGCAGGTGGAGCAAATATGATATGCTTCACTACTGGAAGAGGTTCAGTGTTCGGATGTAAACCTGCTCCTTCCATAAAACTTGCTACTAATGATGACTTATATAATAGAATGACTGAAGACATGGATGTAAATTGTGGAAAAATATTACTTGGTGAATCAACAATTGAAGAAATGGGTCAAGAAATATTCCAACTTATTCTTGATGTAGCATCTGGAAAACAATCCAAATCTGAAATTAATGGATTAGGTGATCTTGAATTTGTTCCATGGCAAATGGGCGCTATAACTTGAGTGATAATATTGATTTTAAGATAAGAAAAGTAATAAAATCTTTAAAATCTTCTCCTATTAGAAATGTTGCTAACTCAGTCATTGGAAAAAAGAATATTATTCCTCTATATTTTGGAGAAACTGATATTGCAACACCAGCATTTATATCAAAAGCTATGAAAACTGCTTTAGATGATGGACATACTTTTTATAGTGCAAATCAAGGAATATCGGAACTAGTTGAAACAATATCTAAATATAGTTCATCCCTACATAAAAAAAAAATAAATTCATCGAGAATAATGGTTACCTCAGCTGGAATGAATGCATTAATGATAGCTGCTGAAGCACTTGTTAATCCTAAAGATAAAATAATTTGTATAACTCCTGTTTGGCCAAATTTTATGCGCTGCATAGAGATTATGGGCGGGAATGTTATTGAAATTCCATTGTTACACTCAAAAAAAGAAAATATATGGAAATTAAACCTTAAAGAAATTAAAAAATATATAAAAGATGCTAAAGCTATTTATATTAATACCCCAAATAACCCCACTGGATGGGTGATGAACAGTCAAGAACAGTCAGAAATTTTAGAATTATGTAGAAAAGAAAAAACTTGGATAATATCAGATGAAGTCTATGAAAGAATTATTTATGATAGAAAAGTTGCTCCCTCTTTTTTAGATATATCAAAAGATGATGATTTATTAATAGTTGTAAATAGTTTTTCGAAGTCTTGGGCTATGACAGGATGGAGATTAGGCTGGATGATTGTTCCTGAGGGACTAATTAGTATATTTGAGAAACTTAATGAGTTTAATGTTGCCTCTCCATCATCTCCTGCTCAACATGCAGGAGTAGTAGCAATTAATGAAGGAGAAAAATTTATTGAAAAAATGATCCATGATTTAAAAATTTCAAGAGACATAGCTTTAAATAATTTAAATAATTTTTCTAGAGTTATTTTTCCTTATTCTCAAGCAGCTTTTTATGCTTATTTTAAAATAAAAGATATATCAGATTCAGAAAAATTTTGCTTTGATACTTTAGAAAAAACTGGTGTTGGACTAGCTCCTGGAACATCTTTTGGAAAAGGTGGTAACAAATGGATAAGAATTTGCTATGCTAAAAGCCCTGATTTACTTAATAAAGCTTTTGAAAAATTAAAGCCTATGCTTTCTTAATGAAAATTTATAAAGCAAATAATCAGAATATTAAACTAGCTGCAACTCTTCTTAATAATGAGGGAATTGTAGCGTTTCCTACAGAAACTGTTTATGGACTTGGAGCATTAGCATCTAATAAAAATGCTGTAAAAAGAATTTATAAAGTTAAAGGTAGACCAAATAATAATCCATTAATAGTGCATATATATAAAATAGAACAATTATTATCTATAGTAGAAAATATACCTTTAGATGTTATGAAGCTTATAAAAAAATATTGGCCTGGCCCTCTAACTATAGTTCTTCCATATAATACTTCCTCAAATATTAGCTCTATTGCTAGAGCAGGTTTAAATACTGTTGCTTTAAGAATGCCAAACCATCCTGTTGCTCTAAAATTATTAAAAACTGTTGATGCTCCATTAATTGCTCCCAGTGCTAATATCTCTCAACACTTAAGTCCTACTTCTGCACAGCATGTAAAAAATGATCTATCTAGCAAATTAGATCAAAAAAATGATATGATCTTAGATAGTGGTAATACTGAAATTGGGCTTGAATCTACAGTTATAGACTTTACAAAAGCTATCCCGACAGTATTAAGACCAGGAGGTTTAAATATTAGTCTTATAAACAAAATAGTTAAAACTTCTTATGTTGAATCTAATATAAATGAAAAAAAGCCAGAAAGTCCTGGTTTATTCAAAAAACATTATTCTCCTAATGCATCGTTACGATTAAATGCAGATTACCCATTAAAAGGGGAAGCATGGCTTGGTTTTGGTGAAGACCCAAAGAATTTAAATAATTTTGTTAAAATGAATTTAAGTAAAAATAAAAACTTAGAAGAAGCTGCTAAAAATTTATTTTCAATGCTAAGATATTTAGACAAAAAGAATGTTAAAAAAATTGCAGTAAAGAAAATACAAAATAAAGGAATTGGAATTGCAATAAATGATCGCCTAAATAGAGGAGCCGCTAATAAATCTTGATCTTAATTAATAAAGATTTATATTTCATGTAAAATATGTAAGTAGAAAAATATGCATACAGAATTAAAAAATCTATTTCCTTTAAAAGAATACTTAGGGCCAAAGGGTTGGATCGAAGATTTAAGTACTATCGAACCTCACCTCGTAGAAGAGAGAGGTTTGTATAAAGGCAAATCTGATTTATTATTAAAACCTAATAATACAAATGAAGTAAGTAAAATACTGAAATTATGTAATAAATATAATATAAAAATAGTTCCACAAGGAGGAAGAACGGGATTATGTGGAGGAACTATTCCATCGAATAACGGTCAAGAAGTAATGTTATCTCTGGAAAGAATGAATAATATTAAAGAATTTAATGAAAAAAATTTTACTGTAACAGTTGAGGCTGGATGTATACTTAGTAATATACAAGATCAAGCTAGTGAAAAAAATTTTCTTTTCCCGTTAAGTTTAGCATCAGAAGGCTCATGTACTATCGGAGGAAACCTATCGACAAATGCAGGTGGAATAAATGTTCTTAGATATGGAATGGCAAGAGACTTGGTTTTAGGTATAGAAGTTGTTTTAGCTGATGGTTCAATATGGAATAATCTAACAAGTCTAAGAAAAGATAACCGTGGATATGACCTTAAACAATTATTTATTGGAAGCGAAGGTACACTAGGCATTATAACTTCTGCTGTACTTAAATTATTCCCTTCTCCAAAAAATATTGAAACAGCATTATTTGCTGTGCCAAATTCAGAAGCTGCAATAGAGCTTTTTGGTCTAGCTCGCAGCGCTAGTGCTGATCTTTTAAATGCTTATGAACTAGTAAGTCGAGTAGGTATGGAAATGGTACTAAAAAATATTCCTGGTGCTAAAGAGCCGATGAATAATAAATATAAGTGGTATGTACTATTAGAATTTTCCTCTTCTTCTGAAAATAATATGAGAAAACAAATGGAAAATTTATTTGAAGAAGCGCTGAATAAGAATATAGTACTGGATGGAGTCATTGCTGAAAGCACTCAACAAAGAAAAGATTTATGGCTTCTTAGAGACGGTTTAAACGAAGCACAAAAACCTGAAGGAGGTTCTATAAAACATGATATTTCAATACCAATAAATAATGTAAGTAAATTTATTAATGACGCCACCTACGGAGTAGAAAAATTCATACCTGAGTCTAGAGTAGTTGCATTTGGTCATATAGGTGATGGCAATATACATTTCAATATTAGCCAACCAAAAAAAAGCAACAAAGAAGATTTTCTTAATAAATGGGAAAGTATAAATAAGATTGTTTTTGACATAGTTAATGACTTAGATGGTAGTTTTTCAGCTGAACATGGAATAGGAAAACTTAAAAGAGAAGAATTAAAGTTTTATAATCCTGAAATTGAGATAAATTTAATGAAATCAATAAAAACTGCTTTTGACCCAAAGAACATTTTAAACCCTGGCAAAGTGCTATAAAATTAGAAAGAAGATAATATGCAAGAATATAATGCGCCAATTGAAGATATCTTATTTGTACTTAAAAATGTTAAATCGGAAGTCCAAAATGAAAATGATGAATACTCTGATCCAGATTTGATGAAACAAATATTTGAGGAAGCTGGTAAATTCGCATCTAACGTTTTAGCCCCTTTAAACTCTATTGGCGACAAAAAAGGAATTACCCTAGAAAATGGGTTAGTTAGAATGCCTCCAGGTTTTAAAGATGCTTATAAGCAATATATTGAAGGAGGTTGGTCTTCAGTTGCAGGGTCTAAAAAATATGGTGGACAAGAAATGCCATGGAATATTGTTGGCGGATTAAACGAAATTTGGCATGCCGCTAATATGAGTTTTTCTTTAAATATGTTATTAACTCAGGGTGCGATTGAAGTTATAGAAGCATATGGAACGGAGGAACAAAAACAAAAATATTTACCTAAAATGATAAGTGGAGAATGGTCAGGCACTATGAATCTTACAGAACCTCAGGCAGGTTCGGACCTAGCTTTACTAAAATCAAAAGCTGTACCTAATGATGATAATTATAAATTATATGGAAATAAGATATATATTACTCATGGCGACCAAGATATGAATGAGAATATAGTTCATCTAGTCCTTGCAAGACTTCCTGATGCACCTGAGGGCAGCAAAGGAATATCCTTATTTATATCTCCTAAAAATATAGTAAATGAAGAAGGCAAAACATTAGAAAAAAATGATGTAAGAGTTGTATCTATTGAGCATAAACTTGGAACAAATGCAAGTCCTACCTGTGTATTAGCTTATGGAGATAATGAGGGAGCTAACGCAGAATTAATTGGAGAAAAACATGGAGGTCTTAAAGCTATGTTTACAATGATGAATAATGCTAGGTTAAATGTAGGTATTCAAGGTGTTTCTATTGCTGAACGGGCATTCCAACAAGCATTTAATTTCTCTATGTCACGTCAACAGGGTAATTCTATAGATGGTTCTAAAGATGGAACCGTAGCTATCATTGATCACCCTGATGTTCAACGAATGCTAATGGATATGAAATCTAGAATAGAAGCTATGCGCGCTCTATCATTATTCACTGCAAATGAGTTAGATCTATCAAAAAATGCTTTATCTTTAGAAGATAAAATTAAGGCTCAAGAAAATTTAGACCTATTAACTCCTATAGTTAAAGCATGGTGTACAGACCAAGGGGTATTAATTGCATCTACTGGTGTTCAAGTTCACGGAGGAATGGGTTTTATTGAGGAAACAGGAGCAGCTCAACATTATAGAGATGCAAGAATACTGCCTATATATGAAGGCACAAATGGGATTCAAGCTCTGGATTTATTAAGAAGAAAACTTACTCTAGATAATGGAAATGTGTTTAAAAGATTTTTATGTGATATGAGAAAAGATGCAAAAGAATGCTTAGAAACTAAAGAAGCAAAATTAGTAGAAATTGGAAGAAAGGTTATTTTTGCTATTGATTTACTTGAAAATACTTCTGATGAACTTCTAAATATGTGGAAAAATAGTAAAAGAAATGCTGCATCTGGTGCCACTCCATTTTTGGATATGTGTGGAAATATATTTGGTGGTTGGATTATGGCTAAAAGCGCAATTAAAGCACATAATTTACTAAAAAATAATGAAGAAGATAAATTTTTAAATGATAAAATTGAAACTGCATACTTCTAC
>Ga0209631_10002487_pt1 | contig 22014 bp, 19 predicted proteins | sample COG_08_FD_184752 | JGI IMG/M metagenome (GOLD analysis project Ga0209631, IMG submission 184752) | Pelagic Microbial community sample from North Sea - COGITO 998_met_08 (SPAdes) (version 2) | ecosystem: Environmental > Aquatic > Marine > Neritic zone/Coastal water | place: Helgoland, sampling... | reverse complement strand
ATAATGAAAATAGATAAAGCGGTCAGAATTCCCACTTGTAAGTATTCCGCTTTTTTGGTGTTTAAATCTTGTAGTGAACGCGTAACTGAGATTATTCCCAGTTTTTCATCCACTGCGGTAATTGCCTTAGAAATAAAAATAACTTCATCGTTATCATAGTTTTCGATGAAAGAGTTTTGCGGAATGGGACTGTTTAACTTTTCTCTTGGGTAGTGTGCAAAAAGAGTAAATTTGGGCTCATTTGTATCTCCTTTTTTCCAGATAATTGAACTATTTATGAGTGGATTTGTTGAAAAACTCTTGAGTAGTTCGTAGGCTGATTCATTATCATCGAATGCGAGAGCAGGGTAGAGAAGTCTCGAAAAGTTATCTACTTGGTTTACTATATTCGAACGAATCAGTTTTTTTGTACTGTTAATATCTTGATTATAAAGGGCCAACCCGCCAATAACGGGTAGTAACACAGTCACAACAAAGCTAGAGAGAAAAAATTTGGTTCGAAAACTAAATCCTATCGAAAGAAAGTGTGAAGGAACTTCAGTTAGATCCTTCTTCTTAGAGTGCATGTTATCTATTATCATAACACATATATTAGTGTTACGTTTCTCAATCGCAGATTCACTCCAAGAATAATTAGTAAATCAAAGCACTAGTTAAAATACTAGAAATATCCAAAAAATAAAATACTTCGCCTACTTGATTCCCTTAATTACTTTAATTGCTGAAGCCAATATATTTTCGGGTGCACAATTCTTGGTATCAGATAATTCCCGATTCAACAGATCTCTGAAATCATTTTCATTCATGATCTTCTTTGACGCTGTATCTTGGTGAGGTTCGGATAAATTAGACTCGGACCTGGATTGAATTATATTTTCAACAACTATTTCTTTAGTTTCAATTTGGTTCAATTTTGAAAGAGATTCTTGGATAGCAACTATCAGTTTATCAATATCAGAATTATCTAATGTGATCACTTCCAAGCCCTTCATTTTTCTTGATTCTAAAAGTTTGGTGAAGTTTGCACGGCTCGCGGATGCAAAACTGTCCACCAAGACAACTATATCAGCAGAAATCGCGAGGCCTGATCTTAGTGCAAGATTAAAATTATCAAAACACTTGAAGGTAAAGTTTGGTGCCTTGAATACTTGTAAGCACTTGTTCATGACCTCGTCGGTACTTGCAAAGAAAACAATTTCTCTTGTAAACAAATGTGTATTTGCCGAGAATTTTTTTTCTATTTGTTTCCAATTGACATTACCAACAACCGATCGGCTGTGGGTAACCTGATTAAGGGTATCTGAATTTTTCATAGTAGGGTGAATTAATACAAATGATTAGATGTCTTTTAGTCAATCATGTTAATTGATTGATTAATTACAGTGAGTTTTTTCGGTTTGCTGTTCAACTAAGGCCAAAATTCAATCAGTCCAGTGATGGGATAATTCTTTTTTCCAGGAGGGTGAAGAGATCTGTATCCACTGATACAGGGCACTCCTTCACCAATTCAGATTCACTATGTGTTCCCGTGGAAAGAAGAAAGCAACGCATATTGGCATTTTTTGCAGTTTGAAAGTCATAGGGAGAGTCACCAATGTAAACGGTATCTTGACTGCTGTGCCCAATTTTACTAAGTGCAAGCTGAGTTAATTCAATCTCAGGTTTTTTCCATTGAGTATCATTGGCGCCAAGTGCAAATTCAAGAGGTGGCAACAATTGTAAGAATTCACAGGCAGCTCTTGCGTGTGGACCATGTTTATTTGTCAATACAGCGGTTTTAATATTATTTTTTTTACAAAACTTTAATATTTCAGGTGCACCGGGGAGAACAAATAAATCGTTGAGCATTTCTTTTTCAAAAATGGGACGAAGGCGATGAACGGCTTCCTTGGCATATTCTTTTCCAATTAACTTTGCCATTGTTGTCTCTGAAGCACCACCAATCGCTTTTTTAACAGTTTCAAAACTGGGAACAGGAAATCCCATTTCATTAATAACTTGGCTAAATGATTTGTAAATGGCTTGGAATTGGTCGATCAATGTACCATCAAGATCAAATAAGATTGCTCGAATTGTCATAGTTTATTCTGATGTAGAAGTAAGATGTTTAAATTAAAGAATGAGTTCTGAAGCAAATAGAAGCAATCATCCCATGCAAGGAGAATCAAAAACCTCCTACATTCAATTTCGCAGGGAACAGGATTTTGTTGATTGCATATTGATGGGGAATTGGTCGATCGAAAACAATTCCGGTTTCCAGGTTCGGAACGAATGGGAGTCGTTTTTTAAGAGTAATCCAACCGTTGAAGTTTTTAAATTCCAGCTCGATTCTAATATTAATTGGGATTCAACATTAGTTTCATTTCTTCATAAATGTAGGAATGATCTGGCGGAGGTTCATAAGTCCATAGATTTTCAGGCGTTACCCTCTGGCCTCATCCAATTGTTAGAATTAAGTAAGCCGACGTTACTGGAAAAGAAACAAAATGAATTTTCTCTTTCTCTCGAGCTTATTGACGATACCATAAATTACTTTCGAGATGCCACTTTATCCATTTTCTCATTTTTTGGGGAATGGATTTCATCAGTTGTACTGCTGATCACGGGGCGATCCCAATCCCGTTTTCAAGACTTTGCTGTTTCTTGTCGTGCCTGTGGTGCCTCTGCCTTACCCATTGTTACCTTAATCAGTTTTTTAACAGGGTTAACTATGGCATTTGTGGGCAGTGTCCAGTTGGAGAAATTTAATGCAAAAATTTATGTGGCCGACCTAGTATGTCTTGCAATGGTTCGAGAAATGGGAGCGTTAATGGTGGCTATTATTATGGCAGGTCGTACAGGGGCTTCTTTTGCTGCCGAAATTGGGAGTATGAAGTTGAATGAGGAAATCGATTCTTTGCGAACATTTGGAATTTCCCCCATGGAATTTTTAATTATACCCCGCACCCTAGCTTTACTTTTGATGATCCCTCTTTTAACAATTTATGCCGATGTGGTGGGCATTCTTGGTGGATTAGTGGTGGGTACAGTCGTGATGGATTTTTCCGTGATTCACTATTTCGAGCAGACTCAGGTCGCACTGCAAAGTATGTGGGAGGTTTATTCTGGATTGTTGAAAAGCGTTGTTTTTGGATTAATTATTGGATTGGTGGGTTGTTACAAAGGAATGCACAGCGGAAATGATTCCTCTTCTCTTGGACGTGCAGTTACCGCATCAGTTGTAGTGGCAGTGACTATCATAGTGGTGGTAGATGCTTTGTTTGAGGTAACTTTTAGTTATTTGGATTTGCGATGAAAGAGGACTCATTCAAAAAGCCTTCCATTTTGGAAGTAGAGAATTTAAATTTGGCATATGGCGAATACCAGGTCCTTGAAAAAGTTTCTTTTTCAGCGAAGAGAGGTAAATGTACGGTCTTAATGGGGGGGAGTGGTTGTGGTAAAAGTACGCTACTGAAGTCTATGGTTGGATTGTTGGCTCCTAAAGGTGGTAGAATTCTCGTCGATACGATTGACCTTTGGGCAGTGGATCAAGAGGAGAAAACATCGATCTTGAAGAAATATGGAGTTCTTTTTCAGGGTGGGGCACTATGGGGGTCAATGAATCTGGTGGAAAATGTCTCCTTGCCATTAGAGACTTACACTGAACTGAATGAGGCTGAGATTAATGATCTGGCCCGTTATAAGTTAAACCTTGTTGGCCTCTCGGGATATGGCGATTTTTATCCTGCCCAATTAAGTGGAGGAATGAAAAAAAGAGCGGGACTAGCCCGTGCAATGGCTCTTGATCCTGATATTTTATTCTTGGATGAACCTTCAGCGGGACTGGATCCGATTAATTCACATCGTTTGGATAATTTGATTAATGAATTAAAAGTTAGCTTGGGAATCACATTTATTGTGGTCACTCACGAACTGCCCAGTATTTTCGACATTGCAGACGATTCCATTTTTCTCGATGGACAGACAAAAACTTTACTAGCTCAGGGGTTGCCGAGTGACCTGAGAGAGAACTCTGAGCATGAGCGGGTCCGCTCATTTCTACGCAGGGGTACTCCAATTAGTAAAAACTAAGATTGCAGTAAACTTTAAAACACCTTTATTATTAGTTATTGAAAACAAAAGGAAATAACGTACTGGTGGGGATATTTTGCTTTGGTGCAATAGTCTTAATTATTGGTTTCATTGTATTTACTGGTGGTTTTTCCTCATTTCGAGGTGCAAATGAAAGATTCGTGATGGTTTTTCATGAAAATGTTTATGGTTTGCATGAAGGAGGAAAGGTGACCCTAAACGGAGTAAGGATAGGACGAGTTGAGCGTTTTTTCCTGGGGGACGCCACAGAAGATGGTCCGGTTCCCGTTCTTGTGGAAATTAATCGGAAATTGGTTCGTCGTCACATGGTGGAAGGAGGAAACGACCTTTTTGATGATGAGGGCTTTTTTAAGCCAGCCGTTCTATCACGACTCCAAGCAAAGTTGATTCAAGAGAGTTTTGTTACCGGAATCTTATACATCAATCTTACCAATTCGACTGAAGTGAATGTTAAAAAAGAATTGTATGGATTCCCAGAAATTCCTACCAATGCATCGATCTTTGCCGAATTAAGTGAAAGCATTAATCTTGAAAAACTGAGTAAGCAAATCAGTGAGCTTATGGTTACTGCGACCCAGAAATTAAATGACATTGATCTCAATAAACTCAGCCTTGACTTTTCTAAAACAAACAACGAAATCCAACTATTTTTAACCCAAATTTCCAAAGCTTATTCTCCGCTTGGACCTAAACTTTCTGATACGGTGGATGAGGGCAAAATTGCGATTGGAAAAATTACTCAACTATCTGAAAGCTTGAAAACTATACTCGATCCTTCCTCTGAACTGAGGTTCGGATTTACTAGTACCATGCGCGATATCTCAGCCATGTCCAAATCATTAAAATCTTTGGCAGATCTACTTGAAAGAAACCCGCAAGCTTTTCTTCGGGGAAAAGGGGAAACATCAGAATGAAATCATTAATTCCTATCACTTTAATTCCTATTTATATTTTGTGTGCTCTGAGTTCCTGTATTGTACCTGAATCGACCCATGTTAAGCCAACCTTTCACCTTCTTAGCAAAACTACTTTTGACCAAAATCAAACAACTACATCTTCCGTTTACACGAAAGAGGGTAATAATAGCCAACACGGTCACCCATTTTTTCTTCGTCAAATCGAATTACCTTACTACCTACAAGAAAACAGAATTGTAAACAGACCCAGGCAAGGAGAGATCGAGTTTCGGGAAAATGATCGTTGGGGCGAACCACTGATTGAAGGTATTGGTAGGGTAGTGGGGTTAAATCTTTCACAGATTTTAAATAGTCCGTTTTATTCTGTTTACCCACATCGAAAGAAAATTGGTGCGAATTGGGAAATTAGCATCACAATTATTCGTTTTGAAAATGTTTCTAATCACGAGGTTTTATTGGAAGCATCTTGGGAGATTTTCAATATGAACTTTAAGAACGGAACCTACCCTTTCCGGAGTGGTAAAGTGAACAACTTAGGCTCGGTCCAAGCATCAAGAGGGGCAGATTCTATTATTAAAGATGAAGTGGTTGCTCTCAGTGATTCGCTTGGGGTGCTATCCCAATTAATCTGTCGTTCAATCGTTTCGTCAAACCTTTGATAAGTTCTTGGTTGTGCGACCCGATGCTCAATGGAAGTTGTTTTATTTGTATTATTAGGATTGCTTGTTCTCGTTGTTGCTTTTCGGGTTAATCGAAGTTCGACTGTCGATGACTCAAATGCGATAGAGAAAGAAATCGATAAAGATTTTGAAGAAGGTTTTGAGCATGAATCTGTTGGTGAATTATCAACGCACGGAATGAGTGATTTAGTGGATTGGTACGAAGATGATTTAAGAGAACGAAAATTGGAACAATCTAAAGAAATCGAAAGTTTTAACGAAATTAAATAATTTTGCTCACTTCTGTATTCCATTAGCATTTCAACTTGGAATTAATTCAGAAAACTGATTGTTGTGTTGGTGAAGTTATTCTTGGTTCATTTTTTGACTATTTTTCTGTGGAAATAACATTATTTTTATTACTTTCAAAAAGTTTTTCATGGTTTAAACATTAGGTTCGGAGTATTGCTCCAAGTGCCTGGCGAACTCTCATTGATATCAAAATAGCCTTCTTCTAATATTCTCTCATCAGTTTCCTATCCGGTTCAGTGGTTCCAGGTGAGCAAAAAATAAAATACTGAAAACGACTGGGTTATTTTAGACAATGAATTAATTTTTTGAGATTTATAAGTTTTTTTTCTCGAAGTCCTTTAGTCAGGTTCTTTAGGTTAAAAAGATGAAACTTTATTTATTATACTTTGTTAACCTAAGCCTAGTTGCCCTTGTTTCGTTTGGGCAAAATTGGAACAATTGGAGAGGACCCAATTTCAACGGGTCTTCCGACACCACAGAATCTCTGCCGGAGAAATTTGACAACAATACAAATGTCAAATGGAAATACAAGTTGCCGGGACCTTCAGGAGGCACGCCCATCATTAATGAGCAATTTGTTTTTATTTCATCTATCAAGATACTTGATAAAACCTCAGGAAGTGGAGAGCTATTGGCATTTTGCTTCAATCGTGAGTCTGGTGAATTAATGTGGAGGAATAATGCTGGGTCAGGCTATAGACCAGGGGAAGGAGATGGTTTTGATTATCAGCTTGATTCTCGTTCCAATTATGCAAGTCCCTCCCCAGTTACTGATGGCGAAAGGGTAATCTTTTTTTTCGGAAATGGAGACTTGGTTTCTTATTTAATGGACGGGACTGAGGAATGGAGAAGAAATATACAAAAGGATTATGGCGATTTTTGTTTTCAATGGACTTTTTCTTCCACACCAACTTTGTTTGGCAATAAACTTTACCTTCCGGTTTTGCAACGTGATGAACAAGCACATGGTCGCGGTAATGCATCGGCAAAATCCTTTATTCTTTGCATGAATCCAAAAAATGGAAAAACAATTTGGAAGCAAAAGCGCCCATCCGTTGCCCAAAAGGAATCGCTCGAGTCTTTTGGAACTATTATTCCCCACAATAATCAGTTACTTACTGCTGGAGGGGATGTACTTACCGGACACGACCCCAAGAGCGGCAAAGAAATTTGGCGTTGGGGAACATGGAATCCGAAGCACAAGGAGCAATGGTGGCGGTTGGTTCCTTCTCCAGTTGTCGGTAAGGGAGTAATATTAGTTTGTGCTCCCAAGAAAGCACCCATTTTTGCGATTAAGACTGGATTAAAGGGAATTCATGAGGGGAGCGATGGCTTATCGTGGGAGACCAAGGCAGAACCTACCCTCACCTCAGATGTCCCTACGCCGCTCTTTTATGATGGAAAATTTTATATTTTGAGCGATTTAAAAAAGGTATTGTCGAGGGTGAACCCTCAAAACGGAAAAATTGAATGGAGTAAAGAACTCCCGGGGAAGTATAAATGGCGTTCATCTCCCACTGCAGGAGATGGAAAAGTCTACATTATGAATCATAACGGAGAAGTAGTCGTAATTTCATCCCAATCCGGTGAAATTTTGCATTTGGCAAAGATGGGGGGTACTTATGATGATAACACCCGTTCGTCGGTTTCAATTGGTTCAAAAGAACTATTCATAAGAACGAATGAAATTTTGTATTGCATCCAATAAAGAATTTATTCACATTAATAACTTTATTTCCCATCCACCACACCCGCGCCGGGCGGTTCCCGCCAATCTACCGCCCGGCGCTTTTTTTTCTTTGGATTTAGTTCTTCACTTTTTTCAATAAAAAAACAATCATGTTGTTTATTATTTGATTTTCATGATTAGACTATTTTTACATTTTAAAATCTTCTCGTTTCTCTTACTCCCCTTATTTTTTCTTTCGGGACAAAACCAAGGTCAAAGTATTGCCGAGCGACTTGCCGAATTGAAAGCTCGTTCAAATGTACACGAAAATCAGGTGTCCCAATTACTTGCTGAAAGACCGCTAGGAAGGACCGATTTCACTATACCCAATAATGAAGCTGTTCCGGTTCTCCCACCTCCACCTCCTCCGTCAATCGTTCCTGCAGTACCCGAAGCCCGTCGAGTTGAGCAACAAGATGAGGTTATTCCTGTTCCAATAGAACCTGCTACTCTTGCTGAGGCAAACGATCAGAATAATTCCACAGAGAGTAAGGAAGATTTAGATGAAGCCTATGCGAAACTTTATGAACCAGACATACCCAGTCGATTGGAAGGTTATTATTTTGGGCCAATTCTTGGCCTTGTATTTCCTCAGGATGGTGCAATTAGAACTCTCATCCCCTCGACATCACCCGCCACTTACACAAAAGAAATTTACGATTCAGATTCCGGTTATTTTATCGGCTTGCAAGCCGGTAAAGATTTTGGCCGTGTACGTGTTGAAGCCGAGTATTCCTATCATAGCTTTGACGCGGCTACAGCTTCATCTTCACTATCGGCAAGTATTCACAACTTCTTCAGTCGTCTTATCCTGGAAAAAGAAATAGGCGACCGATTCGATATTCGTGCTGGTCTGGGAATGGGAATAGGGATTGTAACACTGGAAGATACTGCCGATTATAGCGGAACCGGTTTTGCCTATGACTTTTTATTAGGAGGCGCGTATCGACTAGCCGAGAACTGGAGTCTTCAAGTTGATTATCATTATTATCTTACCGCAGCTCATGACCATTATGATCATATTAAGAGTCATTTATGGACTATAAGTGCAAGCTTGGATATTTAGATTATTTCAAAATTTTCTAGATAAGCAGTTTCCCCATTGAGCGGGGCAGGGGGGCATCAGCAAAGAAGTTGATTGATTTACCTTCTACATTTAATTTAAATTCAATTTCTCCTGCATGTAAGCAAAGTCGGTCAATTTTGGTTGCCCGAGAAATTTTTCGATTAAAAGAAAAATCTCCATAACTTTTATCTCCTATGATCGAGTGACCGCGTAATGCACACTGAACACGAAGCTGGTGAGTTCTTCCAGTTAATGGTTGCAGGCGGACCATGGCCAATCCATATAACCCCCCTTTTTTTCTTTCAATTGATGCCTTTGTTAGCGCCACAGAACCAGTTCCCTTCCACACCCTGATTTTACCATCTTCCCGTTTTTCTTTTAAATGGTCTTTCCAAATACCCTCTTTAATAGCACCTTTAGGGCGGATTAAAGCGAAATAAGTCTTATGTACTTCTTTAGTACGGAATAAATCCTTGATAATGTGAGCGGTACTAAGCTTCGAGGTTGCAATAATTACACCTGAAGTGGGTGAATCTAAGCGATGAACAAGGTATAACTTTTCTTGTTCTCCATCCTTATTATCCCAAGTGTAGCATTCTTCATCATGATTATATTCAGCATTAAGTAGGGTCCTTGCCGGTTTCCCTTTCTTTCTTTCTTTATTGGGGTGCGATAGAACACCTGTGGCTTTATCCAAAGCCCAAATGCCGGTACTTTCGTAATGGATAACACTGCAATGATGGTCCAATGGAATTGTGGGGTGATTCATAATTTTATTGATATTTAAAGTTTATGGTAATTTGATCTGATTGCCCAAAATCCTGGATCATTTTCTCCGACCATTCACCGAATGGAACTCTTGAAGCAATTGCTTGTCGACACAGTTCCGCGGCCAAGGAATAGCCCTCATTATCAATCCTTACCAAATTTGATATTGTACCAGTTGCTTCAAGTTTAAAACGTAATGTGATTCTGCCGGGTAAGCGATCGCGTTGGAGGTAATGAAAGGACCCCTTTGCCAATTGATTCCACTGCTCTTCTATTGATTGAAGCATTTCTTGGATATAAACGCCATAAGGATGTAATCGACATTCGATTGCGATCTGGCCCGTTCTCGGTGCACTTGTAGTACTTTTCATCAATGGTCCATGAATTAAGTCCGGTGAAAGTTTGGGTCTAGTTTTAGGCCTTACTTGCTGCGAATTTCTCTTCGCTCTGTTTGGTTGCGAAGAGTTATTTGTAATGGAAGCTAAAATTGATTCTTCAATATCCTTCCCCGGTTTAAGTCTTTTCTTACTGTATGAACCAGTTTCGTTGTCTGTTTTTTCTATTTCTGCTTTTGAAGAAATTAATTTTGTGGGCAATTCTATTTTATTATTGGGACTAGATGATAGTGGGGGAGGAGGTGAAGATGAAAGTTCTTTCCTTTGTTTTTTCTTACCCTGTATTATTTTTGGACTGTTTACATTACTATCAATCTTGGGTGTTTTTTTTAATGGAGTGAATTCTTTAATTTTAGGTTGTGCTGCTTGTTGATCGCGAAAGGAAAACTGCTTTACCTCATCGGGAGGATTTTCTGGTACATTTGGATTTGATTCCACAAATTTTGGTCTTAGCTGGTTTTCGGGGGGTGGAATATTTTGCCATTCTATCTGAATCTCTTTTTCTGAATAACGATTTAGATTTTTAAAGTTTGAATGAACTGAAATGGTAGTTTCTTGCAGTATTATCAATGTGATTAAGACGGTAATTAAACCGACTAATGCCGAAGACATTTCCCCTGACTGGGGAATTGGGGATAAGTTGCTTTTTGAAGTTTTTTTCAATTGGATATTAAACTTTTTATTCCGAAGGTAATGTATGCATCGATAATACGAAAGTTCCTAATTCGAACATCAGCAGTTTAGATCATCGTTATGGGAATGCGAATCATTATTCCTCCCCAAGGTGTAAGAATTCTTGAGGTAAATAATACCTCTCCACTATGACAAATACTTTATGAGAGTAATTTTGCGTATACTTGATACAAGCCGATTACAACAAATCCAAAAAATGAAACCCACAAACATAAATCCCAAATTTTTGAGGGTCTTAATCTTGGGTCGCTTTTTTGGTAACGAAAATAGAGAACTGCGAAGCCTATAAGAGGCAGTAAAATGGCCTGCATTGTCCCCGAAATTAAAACTAAAATTACTGGCTTAGGAAAAAATGCATAGCAGGAAACACAAATAATTGGTAAGACGATTCCAAAAATCTTTAATGCCCATTTTTTTTGAGTGGAGCAGAGGCTGGCCAAACCTGATACCTTGATGAAATCGAGGCACAAACGGCATTGAGCAGCGATCGCGATAAAAAAAGTGGAAAAAAGTACTGCGATTGCTCCCGCGAGAAATATTATTCGTGCAGAAGAACCAAAGACTGGTTCGTACATAGTAGATAAAGTTTGTATCATTTCTGAACCCTCAGGGACTAGCCCAGTTCGGCCTAGTATTGCTGCACCTAATAAATAAAATGCAATCGTGCAAAATGTATACACTACCATTGCCCCCCAGGAGTCCCAGTGCATCACATTAATCCATCCTTTTGCCCGCTTGACCCACTCGTCCCCATCTTCTTTAGGGCCCACATATTTACCGTATCCCTTTTCGATACACCAGTAAGGATATGCTAACAACTCTGCGGCACCGACTCCAATTATTCCAAACGTGGAGATGGCAGTAATGAGAGGATTATTTCCGTCTTTAATTTCGGGGAAATTAAAAGAAAGCCCCCGCATGAGTTCTTCTGGCTTCACTGCCCACACTTCATAACTTTGCAGTGCCCATAAATTTATGATTGTTACCACAGTAAAACTGGCAACAAGCATTATTGAAAATTTTTCGATCAGGGAAAACTTACCATTCAATAAGAGAAAAATAGTAAATACAGTAATGAGTAACGCCCAATAAATATCATCTTTTGCTTTTGGTGGATTTCCTATTTGTTGTAACTTTTGTTCTAGTTGAAGCACCTTTTCTTGGTTCCCTTCCTCCTTGGCAATTTTAAGTGAAATACTGGCGGATATAAAGTGATTCCTCTCCGCACCCTCTTCCGTGATCGGTAAACTTATCGCGAGTGCTTGTCCCACTCCTCCCACAATTCCTCCCTGTTGTGCCAATACTGCCAGAAACATAACAAACCAAAAAAGCAAAAACCAGTTTGCTTCAAAATTTCTTTTTCCTAAACGACATCGAAATCGTGGCCCGGGAATTTCATTCACTGCCGCAAGAGAGGTTTTACCATTTGTAATGGCATGTCTGCCAAGTTCAATTTGAGCGAAGACTTTTACTACGCATCCCAAGATGATGAGCCAAAGGAAATCAAATTGTGCTTCCGCTCCTGTTCGAGTGGTCGCAATTAACTCTCCTGAACCCACAATTGAGCCGGCAAGGATCATACCGGGGCCAATATTTCGTAAAATCCCTTTTAAGGTCTTGGGTGGTTTTCGTGTTTTATCTGTACTCATTTTTGGATGCTTTATGAAATTACCTTGTCAAGTAACCTCGTAAGGTGAATCGCGAAGCTTAGATAGTCCTCTTCACTTAAATCAGGAATATACATTCTTGCCCGCGATTTTAATAAAATTGGCACGGGCCACTACTAGGAAAAAAACTTTCGATAAGAATCGATTGTAGTTTTTGCCGCAGTTAGAGGATCCGGCCAGGCAAAGGCTTCTGCAGATACACAGCCATCATAGCCAATTTCTTGCAGAGTTCTAGCAATTGGAGCTATATTGGTATGACCATTTCCTACCGGTTTTCGATTACTATCGGCAAAGTGTACGTGACCCAGATGTCTGGCCCCTTTTTGTAATGAATCTGAGATATTATCCTCCTCGATATTCATATGAAAAAGGTCGGCGAGAAGAGAGACTCCGTTTGTTGAGAGTTGGTCAATCAATTCACATGCATCTAGATACAAATTAAAGAGGTTTGTTTCGTAGCGATTTAAGGGTTCGTAAATTAAACTAACGCCCTGGGTGTTTGCATGGTCGCCAAGTTCTTCCAACGCGTCCGTTAAGTAGTTTAAGGCATCCTGTTTTGAAATATTTTCTCCATATGATCCTTGCATCGAGCCGATAATCGCCGGAGCATTGAACTGGGCCCCGAAATCGATCATTTCTCTTACAAAAGAGATCGCTTTAGCCCTGATGTTTTGATCTGGATGGGTGAGGGTTAGACCGTTCAGAACCTTACCGGCTCCCGTGCCTACTGCACCAAGGGCGAGACCCGTTTCATTAAGGAGGTTCCGAAGTTCATTCTTCTCCCCCGCTTGTGGACCATCCGTAAATAATTCAATCGCATCAAACCCTAACCTTGCGGACTCCTTAACGCTTTTTTCCAAACTGTCCCATAATATCCAAGGACCCCCCTTAAGTGAGGGAACAAGTGAAATTGTAATACAAGATTTCATTCGAGACATACTTGACCTTAATTACAGGTAAATAAAGAAAAATGTAACGATCGATTAATTCAATTCCAGAATTAGCCTAAAAGTCCGGAGTCTGAAAAACTATAATACCCTTTCGCAGATGGGCAATTTTCAGGTTCTCCTAAAATCACATGATCATGCATTTCCAAATCCACTGCTTTGGAAGCTTCAAATATTTTTTTGGTTACCCTTAAATCTGCTGCACTGGGAGTTGGGTCGCCACTGGGGTGATTATGAGCCAAAATAATTGCAGTGGCACCACACCGAATTGCAGGTCGAAATACTTCTCTCGGATGCACGAGACTGCCGGTTGCGGTTCCTGAGGTCACAGGTTCCGCACGAATCAATTTATTTTTGCGATCTAAACATAGAACCCATACCTTCTCAACGCTTTCGGCGCGAACTTCAGGATATAAATATTCCCAGACTTTTCCTGGTTCATCCATCCGCATGTCTGGAGTTCTTTCGGAGCGCATCATACGTTTGGCAATTTCCACCTGGGTGCTGAGTTGGAGTGCTTTGACTCTCCCAATCCCTTTTATTCTTTGAAAGTCAGTCGAGTCCCAACGGAGTAAACCGGTGAGTGAACCAGCACTGCTAATTAATTCATCGGCAATCGCAAGTACATCGTGTTTTGTTGTACCGGAACGGATAAGCATCGCGAGAAGTTCACGATCGGTTAGTGGGGATGGACCTAGTCGTTCAAGACGTTCTTGGGGTCGATCCTCCAACGGAAGGTCCTTAAGCGAGGGAAGAGAATTAAGTTTTCCGCTCACCCTTCAACAATAAGAATGAAACTAAAGAGTATGATTCCTTATTTTGGTAGAGTAACCCGAACATAGGCGTCCCGTTTCAATCTACTAAGCCATTGGCGGTGACTTTTTGCTTCAATCTCAGAGGCAAGTGTCTTTTCAATCAATGGACGAACCTCATCGAGGGGTTTCCTGCCTGATTTGGTAACTTTGATTGCTTGGAGTATATATACTGCGATCTTACCTGAACTTCCAACAGTTCCATCTGGTTTTCTTTCCAAAATATTGACGATAAACGGCTTTGAAATTTCTCCTTCTTTTAAAGAAAACGCTTCTTTTTTGATTTCCTTACTTCTTATTTCTCTTTCCGATACCATTACTCCCCAATCGCCCGATTTCTCTCGGAACGGACTCTGTCCATTTTGGGAGGCAGCGTCTTTAAAACTGAGCCCACCTTTTATTTCTTTTATGACCTGATGAGCTTGCTGGAGTAATACAGTCTCGGGTTCTCCAGCGATTTGTGAGAATGCAATTTCTCCCAGTTGAACCATTGCTTCTGTCTTATATTTGTCGGCATTCTTTTCGTAATACAGCTCAACTTTCTCAGGACTAATCTCTTCCTTTAACCTTCGTCGAGTGGAAAGCATATGACTGTAAATAATTTCCTCTTCAATTTCCTTACGATATTCTAATTGCGAGAGCCCCTTGCTCCGAAGAGTGTCTCTAAACAACTTTCGATCGCCATTAAAATCTCGAATCAGTCGTTTATTGTATTCCTGTTCAATGTAAGAGGTTGGGATTTGCATTCCTTTTTCACCAAATGCTGCGATTGAAAGTAGTCGGTCAACCTTTCCATCCACAAACTGATTTGCCCTCAATTTTTTTTCCTGGTCAGTAAAATTTAGCAAGGTCATCGCATTTTCGATTTCTCCCCAAGTAACAACTCTTTCATTCACTTTCGCGACCACACGGTTCAATTCGATTAATTCCGTTCCATAAGAATGATTGGATATTGCTAACAATCCCGCCAGGAAAAGAAATACCTTGAATGTGTGTTGATTAGTTTTTGTTCCCATAGGATACTAGTTTTAGGAAACGAATGGTTTCATTCAACTTCAAAAGTGGTTCTTTTGAGGAAAGTTTAGGAATTTGTCCCGCTTTTCGGTAATAATGCTTAGTTCCCTCTTTTCCTCTCTTGATTAATCGGCAATAAATTTCGTTTTTTCGGACTTCCAGCATGTCAAAACCAGCTTCTTCTGCCAGGCATCTAATTTTACTTTCCTGGGTTAGGGCAATTACTTCAGGTGGGGGCGTGCCAAAGCGATCTTTTAATTCATCTACAAATTCATCAATTTCTTTTTCGTCCCTCATCTTAGCCAATCTTCTGTACGCTTCAATTCGGAGTCTTGGTTCAAAGGTGTAATGATCAGGAAAGAATGATCCCATTAGAATGAACGAACTTTCTTCTTCCTCCTCTTCAGTTGGTACTCCTGAAGTCAGGAAATCCATTCGAACTGTGGCATTAGGTCGGAGCGAAATTTCCTCACCCTTCAACCGGGACACACTTTCTCTCAGTAGTCGACAATACAATTCAAAGCCAATTCCGGCAACATGTCCGCTCTGTTCGCTCCCCAGTAGGTTTCCGGCACCTCGGAGTTCTAAATCTCGTAACGCAATCCGAAATCCAGCACCAAAGTTGTTAATTTGGCGAATGGCAGATAATCTTTTCCTGGCCTGGTCCGATACGGTAAGGTGCCTATTGAGGAGAAGGTATGCATAAGCTTGTCGATCAAACCTTCCCACCCTTCCTCTCAGTTGGTAGAGTTGAGATAAGCCAAATTTATCTGCCGCTTCAATAATGATGGTATTACAATTCGGAATATCTAAACCGGATTCAATAATTGTGGTACATACAAGCATATCAAACCGGTGGGCCACAAAACTGGTCATTACTTCCTCCAGTTCCCCCTCGCTCATCTGTCCATGGCCAACCCCAATCCGAAGTTTGGGGAATTGTAGTTCCAGTTTCTTCTTAATTGAATGGATAGTCTTAACTCGGTTGTGAAGATAAAAGATTTGCCCCCCGCGTCGCGTTTCAGTTTCAACGGCTTGTTGGAGTACTTCGGCAGAATTATGGACAACCTCAGTTCGGATTGGACGGCGATTTACTGGAGCAGTTTCAATTGAACTAAGTGCACGGGCACCAACCATTGCAAAGTAAAGGGTCCTTGGAATTGGAGTTGCGCTTAATGTGAGGACATCCACATGAGAGCGAAGTTTTTTAATCGATTCTTTGTGCTGTACTCCAAATCTTTGCTCCTCATCGATAACTAAAAGGCCTAGATCTTTAAAAATAACATCGGGGCTGAACATCCGGTGCGTCCCAATTAAGATATCCACCGAGCCTGCACCGGTTGCTTGAATTATTTTTTTTTGTTGCCCGGGTGTGCGGAACCGACTCAGCATTTCGATAGAAATTGGATAATCGGACATTCGTTGCCTAAACAGATTGAGGTGCTGTTGACATAGAATCGTGGTGGGGGCAAGAAACGCGACCTGCTTTCCATCCATTACTGCTTTAAAGGCACCACGAAGTGCCACCTCCGTTTTTCCAAAACCAACATCACCGCAAACCAAACGGTCCATTGGTTGTTCTTTTTCCATGTCTTCCTTTACCTGGTTGATCGCTTTTAGTTGATCTACAGTTTCAGTAAAAGGAAACGCATCTTCAAATTCCTTCTGCCATTTTTCATCGGGCGGGAAGGAATGTCCCTTATTGGTATCTCGACTCGCTTGGAGACGTAATAAATCAGCGGCTAGGTCAAGAGCTGCTATTTCCGCAGCTTGCTTTGTCTTTGCCCATGCTTTTCCACCCAATTTTGCCAATTTTGGCCGTGCTTTTTGCAAGCCGACATAACGGGAGAGAAGGTGAGATTCCTGCAAAGGAACATGAAGGAGTAAACTATCGGAAAATTCCAGTGTGATTGCTTCTTCTTTTCTTTGCCCGTCCTCGATTTGACCGAGTTTTCTAAATTGGCATATTCCATGTTGGTGATGAACCAGATAATCTCCCTCCACCAATTCCGAAAAGTCGAGTGCCTGGTCGACTTCTTTTCTGTGCACAATGGCTTTTTTCGAACGTGCCGGTCTCCTACTTCTTTCCCTTCCTAAGATTTCTCGAGCAGTGGAAAGGACCAATCCCTTCTTTTTATCCTGGATCAGACGATTAAAGAAAAGGTTATTTTCTTTTGCAGATACTGAGAATCCTTCCCTTAGTCCGATTGATAAATATTGGGGCTTTAGTCGAAGAAGGGAAGTTTCTTCTTTGATAATTTCAGCAATTCTTTTTTGTTCCGATTCTGCACCTGCAGCGATAATAATTTCATTTCCTTCCTTTTGTTTTTGTAATAGTTCAAAAAGGTAGGCTGTTCTATATTTTTTCTCACTTTCAAATTGAGCACCCTCAATATCAATATTTGGATTTTCCGCTTTGAGATAGTGAACCGAGCGAACAGGTAGTTCGATTACCTTGCTCTTTTCAAAAATTCCTAATCCCGCCTTTATTTCGCTTGTTCCTAGAAAATGGTCGCCTCTTCGTTTGTCTTTATGGAGTGCATTTTCAAAACTTGCCTGTGTGGCGGATCCCTTGTCGGAGGTATGGAAGACTAATGGAAACTTGGAAATTAATTCTTCTGGTTCTCTAAAAACCCAGGACACTGGATCGGATAGGTATTCGAAAAATTCGCCCTCCACTTCCATTTCCTGATTCGACAATGCAGAAGAAATAATTAATTCGTCAATTACCTGCGCACCCCGCTGGGTGGTGGGGTCAAAGGTTCGGATTTCTTCAATCTCATTTCCAAAGAAATCAACTCTTGCCGGTTCCGTTCCATTAATTGGATAAATATCGATCAGACCACCCCGAACTGAAAACTGTCCCGGTTCCTCGCACAGAATTTCGGAAGAATAATCAAATTGGGTCGCCAGAGTATTACATAGTGTATCAAATTCATGCTCCTGACCGGCAGAAAGAATAAGTTCTGATTCCTTCTGATGTTTATATTTAGGACAGGCACTTATAAGAGCTTCCGGAGTCGTTGCGATAAGGAGCTGATAATTTCTTTGCTGATTCGAGCGCATCAGCGAGGAAAGAATGGTCAGTCGATCGCAAATTCGCTCAAAGGCATCGGGGTGATTACTCTCCGGTACGCAATCGAAAAGGTGAAACTCAATCTTTTTCTGTGAATCAAAACTTTCAAGGAATGCGGCAACATCTTCCCCCCATTCTTCTGCCTTGGGGATACTTTCCTCGACTAGAATGGCAATTGAATTTCCTTGGTTTGCCAAAAAGTTTGCGGCTAATGCCGGAGTAGCGGCTTCTGGCAGGGAATGGATAAATGTGGACGGTACTTCGCCTGGGATCAGTACTCGTTTCACTTTATACTGATTGAGAATTAGTCTTTAAATGAGAATTCAATTTTAAAAGAGCTTTTTGAGCCGCTTCTTCTTCTGCTTCCTTTTTCGTTTTACCCATTCCTGATCCCCACGTTTTTTTCCCAATAATAAGATCAATTCCAAATACTTTCTTGTGCGGTGGACCGACCTCTTTGGTTACTCGGTATTGAATCTTATCAAGAATCGATTGCTCCTGAACTAGTTCCTGGAGTTGACCCTTGGGATTATAACTTCTTTGTTCAGCTTCAAGTTGTCCTGGAATATCCCCAAACCAAGACAATACGCATTTCTTTGCATTTTCTATTCCTCCATCCATGAAAATTGCGGCAATTATTGCCTCCAGAGCATCTTCCAGGGTGGAACTTCTTTCATTTCCCTTATTACCTAATTCTGATTTGCTCATGAGTAAGAAATCATGAATCCTGAGTTCTTTGGCAACTTTAGCTAAGTAGCTCCCGCGTATAAATACTGCTCTTTTTCGACTAAGCGAACCCTCGTCCTCTTGGGGAAACCAATTAAAAAGTGCCTCGGTCAGGATTGCACTTAGAATTGAATCACCCAGGAATTCCATCCGTTGGTTATCTACTTTCGAATGATCTTGTTCATTGTAAGACGGATGGGTAAGAGCCTGGGTGAGTAGCACAGGGTTCCTAAACGAATATGAAATCTTTTTTTGTAATTCCTCCACGATGAATAATTTTTTATTGGATCTGGCCTATACCATTCAAATTAATGGGGCAGTTGATAAACTAGCTGAAAAACCTTTGCCTTACTTCTTTGGCGAGTGCCAAATATGCCTTGGCTCCGACTCCATTTGAATCGTATTGAAATATCGTTTTTCCAAAACTGGGTGCTTCGCTTAATCGAACTGTTCGTGGGATTGCAGTTCGAAATATTTCATCCGGATAATGCTGGTTGACCTCCTGCCAAACTTCATAAGACAAGCGTGTTCGATTGTCGTACATGGTCATGGCAATTCCCCCCAATTCTAAGTTCGGGTTTGCTCCTGATTCTTTGAGTTGTTGGATCACCCCCGTAATTTGGCTCAATCCTTCCAATGCAAGATACTCGGACTGTAAAGTAATAATAAGGTAATCGGCAGCACACAAAGAATTCATTGAGAGCAGACCGAGCGTGGGCGGGCAATCGATCAAGATTGCACTCAATCCATAATTTTTCGAAAGGTTGCTTAAAGCTTCGCGTAGTTTAACCAAGTAATTTTCCTGACTGCTAAGTTCTAGTTCTGCCGCGGCAAGATCTAGTTCCGAAGGGATAAGCCATAAGTTTTTTTCATTCGTAGCAACCACACGGCTCGATAAATCACTCCCGGTGAGCAACGGTTCATAGATTCCAGCACCTGCTTTCTTTTCAATTCCAAGAGAACTGGTCGCATTGGCTTGTGGGTCCATGTCTACTAATAGGGTAGGGATGCCGAATGAAGCCAAAGCTGCCCCTAAGTTAATAGTTGTGGTAGTTTTTCCAACTCCTCCTTTTTGATTTGCGATAGCAAAGGTTGTGGCTGACATGGTTATTTTTCTAAGATCCTTTTTTTTTCTGTCGAGGCGGAAAGTTAATTATTGAATTTTTACTACTTGATTTTTTTTACTCAAACGAAGCCCACTTTTTAGAATTGGTGACTTTGGAATTTGATCGGAGTCACCCAAGAATTCCTGTAATGACCATTTGATCGAATTAAGACCGGCCTTGAGAGACAGTGGACTGGCCCCACCTAGTCGAGGGTTGATCTCTACTAAATGAAGGCATTCTTTATCATCCACGATCACTTGGGCAAGAACATGTCCTCGTAATCCAGTAATCATTGTAAAAACTTGAATTATTTTTTCGGCCCATTCAGGATTAGAAAAAATTTCGGATTCATGGGATTCTCCGTTTATTACCAGTGTTCGCCATCGTAAAATAACTCCATGGCATATCCCATTCTGATCAATCCAGGTTTCCGCACTCAATTCGCGGCCATTAATTTGAGGTTGAAATATGGGCTTCTGTATTCCCCTTACATGAGCCTCAATTTCTTCCATGCTTAAATTTAATCCAATCGAGCGAGATGCAGATCCCATTCTTTCTTTGACCACGAATCGTTCACAGGAAGAGGGGAGTGTATCCAGTGATAAGGAGGTGCTGATGGAAGGGATCGGTGCCTTTTCAAAATATTTGAAAAAAGAAAATTTATCTTCGCAAAGAGAAATTGCAGACTCAGAGGAAATCATAACTCCAATTTGATTATTGAATAAAAATTCTTGATGAACTGCCCAGAAGAGTAATTCCCCGTCTCGAGTTGGAATTACAAATTGAATATTATTTTTCCTGCAAAATTGAAGAAGTGATTCTTGGTCTAAATCCTGGATTGGAGGCATTATTAGAAAGGAATCAATTTGTTTGGCTCCTCTGCAGGATTGATCTGAATCTACTCCAATAATTTCGCAATCTGGGATAACTGTCCTAGCTTGCTCGCAAACGGAATGAAATAAGGCAATCTTTGCAGATAGACTGGAGAAGAGAAGAGTAAATTGATTAATGGATCCCACCATTACTGGGGTGGTGGGAATTGTTTTAGATATTCTGATTTCAAACAAGAGGCAATTACTGCATCTACCCACTGACCATCGACCTTGGTGTCCTCTCGAAGCACTCCGTCTCTGCGAAAACCCGATGATTCAACTGCATTGACATGAAATCCACGGTGGGAGTACGAATAGGTAAATATTTTGTTTAGGTCGAGTGTGTCAAAGGAACACCTCATTAATAAATTTAAAAAAATGCTACAGTCCCGACCATATTGGAATGTGTCTTTCCCTCTTTCGGTATCCAAAAGGAAGGACACTTCAGCATGTTGGTTTGTCCAATCAATGTGAACCAATCCTCCGTATCCAATCAAAACATTTTCAAAAGTGAAACGAAGTAAAATTAATTCGGGTTGTTTTTGTGATAAGCTAGGCTTTACCACTTTTTCAAAATAATTCTTCTGTTCTAGGGCAGTTAAAGGAGCAGATTGTCGGAGTGCAGCTATTTGTTCATTTCTCCACTTCATTATTGTCTCCGCATCCTGCATCCGGATCGAGGTCAATTCATATCCTCGAAATGTACCGCGAAATCCTTTTAAAATAATGTACCCCGGTGAAGAAGGGGGCATTGATGGGCTTATAAACTTTTTAAAATCCATTATCCTTTAAGTAAAAATTGCTCTAATGTCTCCAATACTCGATCCTGTTCATTTTCTTTTAAATCGGGATACATGGGAATGCTAAGACAACCTTGAAAAAATTTCTCCGCTCCTGGCAACTGAAAACCTTGTTTTTGATAATAGGGATGTTTGTATACGGGTATGTAATGAACCTGAGTCAGAATATTTTTACTCTTCAAATATTTATAAGCTAAATTTCTAAGACTTTCATCTTTAAAACGGATAATATACAAATGCCAAGCGTGCCCCCTTTCGAAAGGAGGGCAATTGATGTGTTCCTGAAATGGACTTTCGCGCAGTCTTTGATCGTACCGTCTTGCCAATTTCCTTCGCTTGGCAAGAAAATCGTCCAATCTGCTG
>Ga0209631_10002485_pt1 | contig 22023 bp, 21 predicted proteins | sample COG_08_FD_184752 | JGI IMG/M metagenome (GOLD analysis project Ga0209631, IMG submission 184752) | Pelagic Microbial community sample from North Sea - COGITO 998_met_08 (SPAdes) (version 2) | ecosystem: Environmental > Aquatic > Marine > Neritic zone/Coastal water | place: Helgoland, sampling... | reverse complement strand
ATGCGACCGCTGGGCAATCTTACCAATTGGCCCATCTGGTTGGTGATTTACGCAAGCCATTAACTAATCCATAGGTTATGATGAACAAGCATGTTCCTACAAAGAAAACAGATACACTTCATGCAGAGCTCCCACCGGTATTGGTTCTGGTTGCTGTTGGCACCGCAATGGCCATGTTCCTATTCTTTGCTCTCTTTGGACAGTTGTGAGTAACCACGAAGCATAAGTCGACATAGATCATCGTAGGATGTCTGTGTGGTAGGCCTGTTGAGGTTGATTGTGCTCAGGTGTGAATGCAGTGCCACTGCGCTCCTAGACAGCAGCATAGTGGCACACTTTGAGGCATAGAATTGCACCGGAGGACGATCCGCAAGCAACAGCCAAAACTCCGGATATTGAAGCGGTTGTGAAGCTAGTGATTGGGGAAAACTTCTGAAGATGCCGCGTTGTGTGAGTACCAGACTCCCTCAGTCTTCTTTCTCAACGAGTCCTTTCCGTGCCTCAACAGCGAGTTCATCAGCCCGTTCATTTTCAGGATGTCCAGCGTGGGCCTTGACCCAGTGCCACTGGACCTGATGGGTTGTTGTCAGGTGAATGAGTTCCTGCCAGAGATCCTGATTCAGTACCTTCCCCTTCCCGCCTTTGGTGCGCCAGCCGTTGCGTTGCCAATTCTCCAGCCACCCCTGTGCGAAGGCGTTTCGCAGATAACTGGAATCGGTGTGCAGCTCAACGGAGCAGGGGCGTTTCAGGGCTTGCAGGGCCCGAATCGCAGCCAGTAGCTCCATCCGGTTGTTGGTGGTTTCCGTTTCCGCTCCGGATAATTCCCGTCGGTGCTCGCCCATGATCAGAATGGCTCCCCAGCCCCCATTTCCTGGATTGGGAGAGCAGGCTCCGTCCGTGTAAATCTCCACCTGTGTTCTGGAATCTTGCAAAATCCTCCTGAGGCTACTTGATTGTTCGCAGGTCCCATAAGAACCTAGTTGTTGACCTTTGTTGCTACATCTTGCTATTCAGCGGTTGGACCTTGTTCAGGTGACAGTCTCTCATGCGTATTCTCCACACCTCGGATTGGCACCTTGGTCAAAAGCTCTGCAACCTAGAGCGCTTTGCCGAACACGATTTCTTTCTCGAACATCTGCTGCAACTGATTCGAGAGCAGGAAGTCGATTGTCTGCTCCACGCTGGCGATATTTTCGATACAGCCAACCCACCAAACCAGGCACTGCGCCAATACTTCAACTTCCTGCGCCGACTTCACGAAGAAACCAACTGCCGACAGGCGATTCTAGTCGGAGGGAATCATGACTCTGTGCTGACCCTACAGGCACCACAACGCTTGTTGGAAGTCCTACAGGTACATGTCGTTGGTGGTCTTCCAGCTGACCCTGTAGAACAATTGATTCCAATTCAGGGGGCGGATGGAGAAGAAGCCCTGGTTTGTGCGGTTCCCTTCCTGCGTGATGCTGATTTGCGCAACATTCTGCCCGGAGAGAGCTACGAAGCACGCCAGCAACGTCTGCGAGAAGGTATCGCTATACACTACCAAAAACTAGCGCAATTGGCTGCTCCCTGGAAGCAACGTGGTCAATTTGTCTGCGCAACAGGGCATCTGTTCGTGGCCAATGGTCAGTCTAGCGATTCGGAAAAGGAGATTCACATTGGCCTACAGGATCGCTTTCCTGTGGCAGACTTTCCAGACTTCTTTGACTACCTCGCGCTGGGGCATTTGCATCGACCTCAGCGAGTGGCAGGAATGAATCATGTTCGCTATTCCGGATCTCCGTTACCGCTGAGCTTCAGCGAGCGTCAGGATTCCAAGTCGGTTCTGCTACTGGAGGTGGAAAAAGGAACGCTGCAGCAGGTTCGTGAGCTGCCTTTGCCAATTCCACGTCGACTGTTGCGTTTACAGGGAACGGTGGAAGAAGTCTGTGAAAAGCTCCAGACGCTGGAGGAGCCAGCAGGTGAATTTGAAGACTGGATGGAAGCCCGGGTCCAGCTGGAGGCCCCTGAGCCGGAGATTGATCGCAAATTACAGGAGATTGCCGAAGCCAAGCCTCGACTCCATCTGCTCCAGGTGCGCACGGAGTACACACGCCAGGCAAGTGGACTGGAGGAACAAGCGCCTGTCCAGAATCTGGAAGACCTGCAGCCCAGAGAAGTCTTTCAAGAGTTGTGCTTGTCTCATGAGCTGGCAGAGGACGAAACCCAGCGTCAGCTCAGCACTTTTGGAGAGCTGTTGGAGCGCCATGAGGAGGCAAAGAACCAATGAGAATTCTGCGCTTGCACCTTCAGAATGTGCACGCCTTGCGCAATCAGTGGACGATTCAATTCGATCAATTTCCACTTTATGAGGCGGGTTTGTTTGCGATCACAGGGCCAACGGGTGGAGGCAAGAGCAGTCTGCTGGACGCGATGATTGTTGCGCTCTATGGCCGCGTTCCACGGTATGGACACAACACACCGACGGAGTTGATGACACGGCATACCGCCGAGACCCTGATAGAGCTGGATTTTGCCGTTCAGCAGGGTTGCTTCCGAGCACGTTGGAACCTGCGTCGAGCCCGTGGTCAAACAACAGGAAGAGTTCAGCCGGCGCGTCATGAACTCCAGAATCTGGAAACCAACCAAACCCTGGACCTGCGCTCCAGTGATGTTCCCAAGGAAGTCGAGAAACTCACAGGATTGAACATGGAGCGTTTTCTCCGCTCTGTCATTCTGCCACAAGGGGACTTTGCTGCGTTCCTTCGAGCCAAGGAAAAGGAACGGGGCGAGCTGCTGGAGGAGTTGACGGGCCTGCATGTTTACTCTGAACTGAGCGAGCTGGCCTTCAGCTGTAGCCGGGAATCTCGAGAAGCGCTGGAAAAACTCCAGCAACAACTGGGAACACTCCCTCTGCTGGAAGAAGAAGCATTGTGCACCCTGCGGCAGCGCCTTGATGAGTACATGCAACAGCGTCCGAAACTGCAGGCCACAGCACAACGACTGCAAGGTGAGCTTGGGTGGTTGCGTCAGTTACGAGAGAGCCGAGCGACTTGTTCTCGACTGGAAAAGGAGATTGTAGCTGCTCAGCAGGCTCTTGCAGCCTTTGCCCCACAGCAACAACGCTTGCAAAGGCACCATCAACTTCAGCCTTTCCAGCCTCAGTGGCAATCCCAGCAAAAGCAGGCAAAGCAGTTGGAGCAGCAGCAATTCAGCCAGCAGCACATACGAGAGGAGCTGGGCATCAAGCAGCAGGAAGTGCAACGATTGGACGTGTCTGCAAAACAGGATCAGGAACGTTTGCAGGATCAGGAAAAGCAATACCAACAGCTAATTGAACCCATCCGCTTGGCCTTGGAAGTTGATGCACAGATCCAAACCCAGCAGGTGCGTTGGGAGTCTCGTCGACAGGAACAAACCCGCCTTGAACAAACGATCCATCAACAACGTCAGCAACTCCTCCAAGAAGATGGCTGGGTTCAGCAGGCTGTACTACGTCAACAGCAACGCCAGCAATGGCTATTAGAGCATGACGACTGCCAGCAGTTGGAACTAGCACTCCCAGAGTTACGCAGTGTTTGGCAGCAATGGCAACAACAGCAGCAGAAATGGCAACAAAACCAGGCTGCTCTTGATCGATGGGAGAAAAAACAAGCCGAAGACCTCAAGCAGTCCTCGGAGCTTCAGCAGCTGGAAAATGATCTTGCCGAAGAAGCCCTGCCGTTGGAACAACGCACCCATGCACTCCGAGAGCAAGAAGAGACGCTCTTGGCAGGTCGTCCTCTTGGTGACTGGCAAGCAACGCAACGGGACGCACAACGCCTCCTCCGGTTGGGAGAGAAACTGACGGAACTGAGCCAACGCTTCCAGGATGTTCAGTTGGAGTGTTCCAAGTATGAGCAACAGGAGCAGGAGCTTCAGCTGAAACTGGGGCAGCTAGAAGAACAGCACCTTCATCAAGAGCACCTACGGCAACAAACCCAGGAACGCTTGCACGATAAACAGCGTCTGTTGGAGCAGGGCCGACTGATTCGGGATTACGAAGCGGCTCGTACGCAACTACAGCCAAATCAGCCATGTCCGCTCTGTGGTTCCACCGAGCATCCCTTTGTGATTTCGAACGAGATTCCTTCTGTGGAACAAGAAGCGGAGTTGGTGGAGCACCTGAAGCAGCGCTGCAAAGAAATTGACCAAGAGCTGACAAATCTTCAGCGAGAGCAGACCCAACTCAAGGCCCGCTCAGAAGTTGCTCACGAAAGATCCGGACAACTTCAGCAGGAAACACAAAAGATTCAGTCAGCGTTTGATGATGTGAATTCACAAATTCCTTCAGAGAGTGTCAAACTGTTGGCGGATCTGGTAGGGATTCAAATGCTTTATCTGTCGTGGCAAGAGCAATTCCAGGCAATGGAGCAGAAACTAAGCGCTGTTGAAAAGCTAGATGGAATACGACGTCAGCTTCAGGAAGAGCAAATCGTCCTGCAGAATAAACGCGCTGAATTGAAGGAGAAACAAGCTGCGCTGAATGAGCGCCAAAAGCTTCATCAACAGCAACAAGAAGACTTGGAAAAACAGGCTAAAGAACAGCAACAGCTTGTACTTCAATTGCAAGAGTCCTGGCAGGAGCAAGCACAAGCGGTTGGTTCAGCAGAGGAAGCAGCCGAGCCAGAATCTTTGCTGGCTAGCTTACAGGAGAAGTGGCAAGCCTTCCAAAAACAGCAGCAGGCTGAAGATCGGGAAGGTCCGGAACTGTCTCAGCGCCGGCAACGATTGGAGAGAGACCAAGCAACACTGGGCCAACAGGAGCAACAGCAACAAAGCTTAGTGGAAGAGCAGCAGCAGGAATTGGCGAAGCTCCAACTGCTCCAACAGCAGCGGCTCAAGATCTTGGAGCATCCAGACCCCAAAGCTTTGGAACAGGAGCAGCTTTCTCAGCTTCAGGCCTATCAGGAACAACAGGCAGCAAGCCGCCGAAGTTTTGAAGAGAAAAGTCAGGTACTCCAGCAGGAGCAACAACGTTTGCAGTGGATGGAGGAAGAGTACGCTCGTGGGCAGCAGGAGCACATGCAGAATCAGGAAGAACTACTCTTTGCGCTGCAGACTTTGGGATATGCTTCGATTGCAGAAGCCGAGATGGGATGCCTCGACTCTATTGAAGCGGAAGAATTGAATCAGCAAGACCAACAGTTGAATCAGCGCCTGTCGATCAGCCGTCACGACTTGGGCAATGAGCAGATGCGCCGTGCCTCTTTGGAACAGAAAGCATATACAACACAGGCCGAGGAAGAACTCCAGGCACAGCTAGAACAACTGCGTCAGCAGCAGGATGAGTTGTCACAACAACTGGGAGGGGTGCAGGTTCAACTGGAAAAAGACGCAGAACTGCGTCAAAACCAGCGAACGCTTACGGATCAAATCGAGAAACAGCAGCAGGAACATCGCCGCTGGGCATCCCTGTCTGAACTGATTGGCTCAGCAGATGGAACCAAATTTTCTCGGTTTGCCCAGAGCCTGACGTTAGCGCATTTGGTCAATCTGGCGAACCGACACCTGCAGAAACTCTCAGATCGTTATCAGTTGCAAAAGCGCCAAGGAGCCTGTGTTGAGATGGATATTGTGGATCGCTATCAGGCAGATGCTGTGCGCTCACTGGAGAGCCTTTCCGGTGGAGAGACCTTTCTTGTCAGTTTGGCGCTGGCGCTGGGCTTGTCCGATCTGGCACGCCGTAACCACCCAATTGATTCTCTGTTCATTGATGAAGGCTTTGGTACGCTGGATGTCGACACCCTTGACACAGCGTTGGCTGCTCTGGAGACACTACAGGCCGGAGGCAAGACGATTGGAATCATCTCTCACGTAGAGGCTCTCAAGGAGCGCTTGACGACACAGATTCAGGTGCGCAAGAATGACAGTGGCAATAGCGCCTTGGCTGTGATTCCCAAACCGTTGGCTGAAAACCGACATAAACCCTTTGTCTCTTCCTAGCTGGAACACGGATGGACCCCGACGATGCACGCTCTGAATATCAGGGCTGGTGGATCTACATTGATCCTGACGAACACCTAGTCGAACTGGTGGACCTAGATCTGGATTTGGATACGTTGTGTGATCTGCTCCGCTGTGACGCAACGGATCTGATTGAGCTGAACGAGCCGTTTCTGGGCTATGTAGACGGCGAGGGAGAGTGGCAGGAGCGTCAAACACGCTGGTATCTACAGGGACGTGAGTGCTGGGGGCCGATGGTGGTCTTTCGTTATCTATCCGAGGAGGAAGGACCGGGCTCCTGCTCTTATGAAGACCTAGAGCAGTTTGAGGAGTGGGTGGATTTCTACTGAATATATTGGTGATGGCAGACCAGATTCTTTTGAATCGTCTGCCACCAGAAGAATTCTCTTAGCTAAAATTCTGTTGTAATGAATCCATCAAAGTGAGCAAGCTTGTTCAAGCTGCCCAAGAAAATTTTTGAAAATGGCCATTTCGCAATCCAGTAGAATCATCCCAGTCTATGCCAAATGCATGAAATGCACTGTTAGTGGCTTTAGCTAAAGCAAGTCGGGAATTGGCTGGATGAGGTACATGCTCAAGGTAAATAGGCTCACCATCTTCATTTGCTCCCGGCAATCCCTCCACAGATAGGCTTACAAGTTCTCCAGCCTTTAGCGAAAATGTAAGGCCTTCTCCTTCAATGGTTATTGCTCTTTTTTCGATGCCCGCCATTTCTCCAACCAAGGGTGCCAAAGCAGCCATTGGGCCTCCTGCTGAGCCTGATGCAATTTGGCCGATCGCGTCAGCTTGAGCATCGTCAGCATTTTCATCTATGATCAAACCAACTTTAATGTTGCCATCTACCATGGGTCCTGGGGAATGTAGTAGGACAACAAACGATAATCCATTGAGACTCACCCCATCTTTTTCACCGCTATCAATCCTCATCGCAATAGCAGCTTTACAATCACCTTCAGTTGGTTTTGCCGACAAGTTCGAAGTTATACACGGACAGAGGAAAGCACAATTACAGGTTTCCACATACTGTCCCTCAATATTCCATCCCATTTTCTATCCTCTTTTGAAGGTCAAACGGAAATCATCATCCAGCAGCCCCAGATGACTAACATGAAACCAAATCCGTACCCGATCCAGTGCCCTGAGGGCAAGGTCTTTTCAGCTAAAACATAGAGTGCTAAGCCCCCAATCCACCATAAATTCATGATCCCACCAAAAAAGAGTAGTGCCATCAGGAACCAACAGCAACCAAGGCAAAATGAGCCGTGGTCAATCCCCATGATGAGTGCTCCTTTTAATCCCGGTCTCCAGCGTGTCATCAGAAATGTAAGTGGCGAGCGACAATGTCGCAAACACGCGTGTTTCCAGGGTGTAAACTGCCATAGTCCTGCAGCAAGTAGTAACACTCCCCCGAGTATAGGTGACGTCGAAACCATCATCTTATTCAAGAGTTGTACTCCTTCAAGGGCCCATTGAGCGATGACTGCAATCGCACTGAATACAGCCCAGGCAAGGAGATATCCTGAAGCAAAAACGGTTGAAGGCAAATGAGCTTTACCTGTCTCTTGCTTGCCATGTTTGGCGCGAGCAAAGAGCAGAATAGTTGGACTGGCACTTGGCAGCATCATGGCGATCATCATGATCCACCACATGAAAAACATAATTGTCGCGTAAGCAAATGTCCATGAGGGCATCTCAGCGGCCATTCGCATACCACCTCCAGTAGCAAGGTCAATCCCTGTCATCATCACAGCAGACATTCCCGTACCGGCACCTTCGATTACAAACAGCCAACTGCTGATTGCGACAGTCATCAAAAGCGCAATAACTACCCAACGGTCATATTGCAGAACCTTTTCAAGAGATCTTTGCATTGGCATGGATGGCTTCGACTCCCTGCTTCCTATTCTCTGGAGAAAAACCAGAGTGGATTGAGTAACTATTCTCCTTAAAAGAAAACAAATCGATTAAATGGTGATTTTTGTCAAGTATTTCTTTCATTCAGTAGGTTTGTAAAAAAGGTAGCTGATCAGCAATCTCACAGTTGCTAGTTATAATTACTTCCGACCATTGGAGAATTTCGCTGAGTAAGCTACTTGATGGTCGCCAATCGGAGCATTCATCGCATCATCCACCAATTTGTCCACGTCAGATCCGGTCAACGTGTTCAGAAAAGAGAGCAGTTGTTTTTTTTCTGTGAGAGTCAGGTAGAGCGGGTGTATTAGCGAAGATAGTTCTGGATTAGCAATGCCGCCTTGATCGTAAAAATCGATTACTGCGGCCAAGTCTTGCAAAGCACCGTTGTGCATGTAGGGTGCGGTCAGGGCAACGTTTCGTAAGCTGGGCGTTCGATATTTCCAGCGATCAGCCGGGTTCTGAGTGATCTCGTAGAGACCCAAATCACTGGGTGGGGGTTCGCTGACTTGATTAATCAATTCTCTGGACACCTCGACTTCTACCCCTGGAGCCAGTTGCACCTTCTGTAGTTTACTTTGCTGCAAGTTTTGGTAGCCGATTCCTGTGTTGTGAAGTTGCTGGTCTGTAAAAAGTGCCCATTCTTTGTCAATAGAGTGACAACTGGCACATCCTCCCTTCCCTTGAAACAGGGCAAAGCCTTGTTGGGCCTCAACTGAGATCGCATCTTGCTGACCAAGATAATACCAGTGATCAAAAGATGAATTACCAGCTTGTAACACTCGCTGATAACTGGCTAGTGCCATCCCTACGGTTTCCATTCGAATTCCCTGCTTCGGGAAAGCTTGCTTGAAAGAATCCTGATACTCTGGAAGTCTGCGTAGCTTGTTAAGCACATAACTCACAGACGGGTTAGCCATCTCATTTTTAGCGAGTAGAGGTTGCCAACTCTGATACTCCAGCAGTTCCTCCCTGCCATCATGAAACAGCAGATCTAAGGTGCCGACATTCAAAATAGTTGGTGCATTTCTCCGCACGGTTCGTCCTTCGACTCCTACCGAGGTTGCCATCTCATTGCTGGTAAATCCTTGCTGTGGGATATGGCACATTGCGCAGGAAAAGGTGTCATTCAGGGAGAGACGTCGATCAAAAAAGAGTTTTTTCCCCAGATCAATTTTTTTGGAAGTGAGTGGGTTGTCCTGAGGGATTTTCAGTGGAGGTAATCCAAGCTGAGTGTTTTGGGCTAAGGTGAGTAGATTTAGGGAATGGTCCGTTTTGGTCCGCTCTTCTTTGTGGATTTGGTCTGTTTTCTTTGCGGCTAACCCATCATGATTGTGTGGTTGATTCATAATTGCAGGTTCCTGCTGGTTGTCCGGTACGAGTAGCGTCTGCAGATCGGTCAGTAGCAGTTCTGGATTCAGAAAAGAGGCACTGTAAATATTCCGAATTCGTTGTTGTCGATCGATTAGGAATACCCGGAGGATGTGTGAGAAGTTACCAGAAGAGCTTCCATTCGAGTCTAGATCAGGAAGTACAGATTGTTGATAAGCTTCGAGGATAGGGTCGAGCTGTTTGTTGGATTGGGTTGTCAAAAATTGCCAATCCCCAGGGCCATTGGTCTGAAAACCCTTGGCATAGTTTGCCAGGTGGGTGGGCGTGTCACGTTTGGGATCAAAACTGAGACTCAGTAACCGGATTTGTTGATTGAGCGAAGGGTCCTGATCCAACTCCTGCTTGATGCGCAACATCACAGCTGAAGCCAAGGGACAACCTTCAGGATCACTACAGCTGGTGTAGATAAAACTGAGCAATACAATTCGGTCGGAAAACAAATCCTGTAATCGCAGTGACTGCTGGTTGGTGTCCAGCACCTCTCCATCACCAGCGAACCCTAATTTAGGAAGTTGGTAGCTCCCCACTCCTGGAATCTCATACTGATTGTTCCAAGCTGCAATCTTGGGAGAAGAGTCTGCTTCTGTTTGGTGGTCTTGGTGGGCTGCAAGTGAGAATGCGCAGATCAGCAAGCTAAGGAAGAAAAGCGAAACTTTCTTGGAAATAATCATGTTCAGAGTGAAAGCTTGGAGTGTGTTGGACTGTGCTGACTCACTGTCTTCAGTAAACCAGCCCGGAAACGATTCAATCAGTCAGCTGCAAGAGCATTGGGCTCTTCCGGTCGGCGCTGAGCATAAAGAGAATAGGCTCCAAAGCGCATTTGATGTGGCCGTCCCAACTTTTCAGCATTGAAATCAATGCTGAAACTTGGAACCAACTCCTTGCCGTTCCATTCAAAGGCTTTGAAGTACTGCTCATTGTCATCTCCCTTCTTATCCCAATTGGCGAGTAGAGAGGAGGTAAAGTACGCTCGCTTACCATCCCAACTCTGGGAAATCATGTTGATCTGCTTACCAATCTCTCGCTCGTAGACTTGCTTAGGATTGAAAGGGTCACTGATGTCGAACAAGCGCGTCTTTCCATCCATGAAGGTGTCTACCCAGAGACCAGCATCGTCAGACGTGATCGAGATGTCTACAGGCAGTGGAATCTTGGCAGGTTCACCAATGTCGCTGACCGCTTTGGCTTGCCACTCTCCTTGCTGATCTTCATAGAGCAGCCAGATTTGTGAGGTCAGCGCGGTGGTCGTGAAACAGTAGTTGTTGCGAGCTCCCCAGGCACAGCGTAATTCCAGGGGTGCTCCCGGAACATCAAGCACCTTCTTTGGTTTCCTAGTGTGGAGATCCCAAACGACCACGGTATTCCCGAAGCGTTTCATTGCTTCCCCATCATTAAGCATTTTGCCGAAATCCATCATGTAGTTAGACCATCCCGTGAAGGAAGTGGTCAGCATCACGTTCCGGCGCGGCAAAACACGAACATCGTACCCATAGCCATCGGCAAATTGTCCTGTTTTTTTGGCCTCTCGGAGATCTTTTTCAATGGGCATCCAATGGGTAGTGATATACTCACCTTCGTTGGTGTACTCGACCATCCCAGTACGGCCACTATGATCCCGGTTGTTTGAGAGTCCTGTTACCAGCATGCGCCCTGGAAGTGCATAAGTGGTATGGGGTCCGACTACTCCACCGCTGCGGTCCACAAAATCACTGATGGTCTTGTGCAACTTGGGTTTAGCAGGGTCAGAATGCACATCGAAAATGAAGATCTTGCTGGTATCCAGCCCAGCAGCCCACAGATGCCTCCGATCGTCGGTGAATCCAGAGTGATGAGCTTCGTTGCGACCTCCGACAGAGAGCGTATGGACAATCTGACCGTAGTTGGAAGAGTCTGGAGCTACGTCAATGGTGACTAGTTTGTCCTGACCGTCCCCCATGCCCTCGACTCCCAGAGTCCAGACATAGACAAAGTCTTCCTGGCCAGTGATCTTGGCCATGTAAGGGGACATGCAGGTTTCATCGGCAAGAGCAGTTGCTGGTAAACTCAAGCAGGTAGCTGCAAACAGGGAAGCGAGCTTTTGCTTCAGGCGAGTAGTAAAGGAGAGATGAATCATGAGGACCTCCTCAAGTGCGTTGGGACAACAGTGCCAGCGGACCAACTGTTGTTTAGAAATCCCTTAACGCAGTGGAAGTCCCTTAGTAGTGTTGATTTCTCGCAGAACAAGGCTTGTCCGAATCCGAGCAATGCCCGGAATTGTCATCAGCTGACTAACAACAAATTCTTCCAGTTCACCGCGGTTTCGAAAAATCACCTTGAGCAGATAATCTGTTTCACCGGTGACGTGGTGTAATTCCAGTACCTGTGGAAACTTTAACAACTCCTCATGGACCCGCCCTGCGTCTTCGGGCTGATGCATTTCCAAGTTCAGGTGAATGAAACACGACATGTCAAAGCCGACTAGGCGAGCATTGATGCGAGCTGAGTAGCCTTCAATGTAACCCTCTCGCTCCAGTCGCTTCCAGCGCGCATGTGTGGCTGGCGGAGAGAGATGAAGTCGTTTGGCTAGCTCAACGTTGCTCAGGCGGCCTTCCTGCTGGAGCAAGTGCAACATTTGGTAATCCGTTTCATCCAGAGACTGAACTGGCCGAGAATCTTCGTTCAAATTCACCTTTCTTGTCAAATTGTTCGTCGAATAAGTGTTAATAAACGAATTTATATAAAAAATTAAGCAGTATTTCTGAATTTATTTAAAATATTTGTGGAAATGAGCTAGATTTGTGGAATGTTTTTACAGTGATGTTGATCCCGCATTTCTTCAGAAAGTTGCTTGGTTAGATAAATTTTTGATTTTACGTATTATGTATCATAGAGAGTAGCCAATCTCGGAAAGCCTTGACAACTTCACGCTCCAGCGCAGCTTCAGGATATACAAGGTGGAAGGCTTCTTCACTGGTGATTGTGGTCTCAAACAGTTGTACTAGACTTCCGGCTTCCAAGTGCTTTTTAACCATTTCCAGCCCGCACAAAGCAACTCCTTGCCCGTCAATCGCGGAGTTCATCACGACGTTGAAGTCATCAATCACCGGTCCTCTTCGACAGGGTAGGTAGGGTTTCCCTGCTCTTTTCAGCCAGTTTTTCCATTCGTCATAACTATAGCCATGAAGAAGTGGATAATTTTTCAAGTCTTCCGGACTATGAATGGGTTGTTCAGCACGTAGTAAATCAGGACTACACACCGGTGTATAGCTGAGCGGTAGCAGGCGTTCAACTGCTACATCTTCCCAGTGACCATCACCCCAAACCACCGCAACATCCAACTTCTCTCGGACAAAGTCGGGTATTGTATCGATCAGAGTGATCTTTAGCTGCAGACTGACTTCTGGGTGCAGGCGATAAAATCCCCCAATCCGTTGAGCCAACCAATTGGCACCAAACATTGGCCCTACCCTCACCACCAAGGTCTCTGCTGTTGCTTCTTCCTGAAGTTGATCCAAGGCTGCTTTGATTCCCTGTAAGCCTGATAGAACTTGTGGTAGCAACACTTGTCCTTCAGGCGTAAGGCTAATTGGTCGTTCTTTGCGAATGAACAGACGATAGCCCAGGAATTCTTCCAAGGTGCGAATCTGATGGCTCACTGCCGCTTGAGTGATGTGTAGTTCAGAGGCAGCTCCGGTGAAACTTTGATGACGGGCCACGATCTCAAAAGTTCGCAATAGCTCTAAGGAAGGAAGGTCATCCCACATATCATAAATTTTGTTTATGAAGTTGATGAAAACTAATCATTTTTATTCCTGCTCAATTTCCAGTGTAGTTCAAAGTTTATTTTCAATTCTTTTGCAAATAACTTTGGGCAAGGAAAGTCTTGAGCGTTCAATCCGTCGGCGTCTTCGAAAAATCATTAACAGATTCTCGAGCAAATGTATTTATGCTCCTTACAGTCTTTTTCTGGTCACTCAATCCAGTGGCCATGAAAATTGCGTTGGAGCACGCCTCTCCCAACCTGATTGCAACAGCTCGAGTGATCTCGGCAGCGTTGCTAATTTGGGGGTTCCTGTTGGTTTGGAAAATCAAGTTCAACTGGCGCGAGCTTGGCTTTGAACCCTTTCTCATGGGCCTGATTGAGCCAGGTGTCAACTCCATTTTGTTCTTGTTGGCGATGTCAATGGTTCCGTTGCCAAATGTGATTCTTTTCAGCTGCTTACTTCCCTTTATTCAATCGCTGCTAGGTCGCTTCTTTCTGAAGGAACCCTTTCAGGTTTCTGTATGGGTCGGAGGTACGTTGGCCATTGCAGGCATGCTAATCTTTCTTCAGGGACAGGAACTGGATTGGAACATGGGGTTGGGGAACGCTCTGTTGCTACTCTGCTACCTCCTGGCAGGGGTGAATCAGCTGTTGACCAGAAGGGTAATGAAAGCTGAACGGGCCCTGTTACCAACCACTGCTTGTCAGATGACCATGGCTTCTTTAGTGACTTTAGGGGTTTTGTGGTTTGATCAAGAAATTTTTCTGTTTCCTATCATGAGCTCAACTTATGATTGGGTCTTGGTTGTCTACCTGATGAGCTCTATCGCGCTGCCGTTTCTTCTCTACAATCGGGCTCTACGTCAACTGCCGATGGGCGTGGCTAGCTTGATGATCATTCTCACCATTCCACTAGGCTGTATCCTGTCATGGTTGCTACTGAACGAACCGCTCACCCCTCCCCTGCTATTGGGTGGTTCGCTGGTTGTTCTTGGAGCACTGATTCCCCAGATTAGAGGGTTCCGTTCAAGAAGGCTTGCTGTATAATCCGCGGTTCACACTTGGTCAAAGCATTCTTGTTCCATGATCGTATTTCCACGAGTCCTGAATTTTGGGACGTTGATTACAATACAGAAAGGAATTCAGTCATGCTGGTTCGGCAGACGATTTTGGAAGACTGGCTATCCCAACTCTTCACCGTGGCTGGGTGTCCCGGAGAAGAAGCTCGCCTGATCGCAATTCACTTAGTGGACGCTGATGCCTCTGGACATCCAAGCCATGGAATTGTTCGAATACCCCGGTATATGGACTATATCAAGCAGCAGAAAGTGCGACCAGTCTGCGCGTATACAACGTTGATGTCTTCCGGTTCTTTGCGCCTCTTTGATGGACAATACAGCTTTGGTCAGGTGCTTGGACACCACGTAGTCCGCGAAGCCTGTGAGATTGTTCAATCAGAGGGGCTTGCGCTGATTGGGCTGCGCCACGCAGGTCATTTGGGCCGTATTGGTGGTTGGGCCGAACTGCTGGCAGATCAAGGGCTGATTTCCCTGCACTTCGTCAATGTTGCAGGCTCACGAATCGTTGCTCCATTTGGAGGACGTGAGGCTCAATTATCAACTGCTCCGATTGCGATCGGAGTCCCGAGATTTCTGGATTCTGGAGAGTCAGATCATTTCATTCTTGATTTCGCGACAAGTCGTGTTGCTGAGGGCAAGATTCTAGTCAGCCTAAAGACAGGAACATCTCTCCCACCGGATGCAATGGTTGATGAAACGGGAGCTGATTCCAACCATCCGGTAACGATCTACGGTGAAACTGCGACTTCTGGGGTGCCCAACCCAAGGGGAGGGACAGGAGCCATTCAGACATTTGGAGAACACAAAGGGTCGGGGCTGGGCCTTGCCTGCGAGTTGTTGGCAGGAGCGCTGACTGGTTCCGGCACCAATGCGCATGAGAGGTCTTTCTGCAACGGAATGCTCTCGATTGTTTTTGATCCCGCAAAGTTTGATCAAGGCAACGGAATGCGACAAGAGATTGAAGATTTTGTCACTTCAATCAGAAATTCAGCACCACGCTACCAGGATCAGCCTGTGCTTATGCCTGGTGACCCAGAGCGTACAAAGCGCAGGACTGCTCGGATGAATGGCATTGAACTCGGACAGTCAATTTGCGATCAGTTGATCGAGATTTCAACAGAACTCGGTGTGGTCATTCCCAATCCCATGAGTGGCTGAGTTTAAGATGAATGTTCCTTCAGTAAAGATAATCCCTGCTCCTCCCAGCGCAAAGGTCGAGAGATGAGCAAAATGCTAATCGTTGGCAAGGCCTTCCTTTGCGGAGTACTGGCACATGGGAGAAATCAGGGTCTGATTGTGTATCGTGAAGCTTTTCAGGGCCAATGGTTCGGCCAGAGGCTCCATGAGTTTTCCAGAATGAAAAAGATATTTGGATATAATGCTCATGGGGTGGTGGGAGACTTGGGAGGAGTCCGCTTGTTGGCGATATAATCGGCAATGTAGGCACGTAATCGTCGGAGGGCTTTATGCAACTGCCACTTTTCACGCAGAGTAGGTTCATAATAATTGGGCTGCTCCACGTGGTAGCCAAAGAAGCCGTTGCCAATCCAGATCTTCATGCCGTTGCGATGCATCGCATGAAACTGATCCAGTCGCCAGTGGTGTGGGTTCCGGTTCATGTCATTGATGATCACATCCAGGCGTTCCTTCTTGGCCATTTCAGTCCTCAGACTCTTTGTCAGATCCTGGAAAGCAGACAGCATTGCGTTCGAAAACACGCAGACGAGCGCTACGACTCCGAGGATTTTGCTCTATTTCCTCGGCGCCTGCAACAATTGGCTTACGCTGCAGAGAGACCCCAAGAGCTTGTAGACCACAAACACAGAGTGGCAAGTCTGATGGACAGCGGCAGGGTCGCTCCCATTCCCGAAATCTCTGCTTAACGGGGCGATCTTCCAAGGAATGGAAGGAAATGACAGCTAGCCGTCCTCCCGGCCGTAGATTCTCAATCGTGAAGTCGAGCAAGGCTTTGATTTCTTCGGGTTCCTGATTTACTTCCATTCGCAGTGCCTGGAAGGTTTGAGTAGCTGGGTGAAAATTTGGCTTCTGGAATTTTCTCGGAACCACACGTTCTACTAACTCAGCTAAATCTGTGGTTGTGACGAGTGGAGCATTGGCACGATGCTTCACGATGGCACGAGCAATTTGTGGAGCAAAGCGCTCTTCTCCGTAAGTTTGCAGCAGTCGGCGGATCTCAAATTCACTTCGCTGCTGGAGGATCTGTGCGGCTGTTTCCACCTGTCTAAATGGATCCATTCGCATGTCGAGAGGCCCTTCCTGCAAAAAGGAAAAACCGCGCTCTGGAGCTGCTAACTGTTCTGAGGACATCCCCAGGTCTGCAAGGATGAAATCGAAGGACATGTTCCACCGCTCAGCCCAGTATGGCAATTCCAGGAAACTAGCCTGTTCAATTGCTGTGACTCCTGGAAATTCAGCGAGTCGGTGACGCGAGGCAGCTAGGGCTGTAGGGTCACGATCAATCCCGTACAGGGTGGCTTTGGAAAATTTCTTTAGCAAAGCCTGTGAGTGACCAGCCCCACCGAGAGTGCAATCAAGTAGATTTTGGCTATTTGCGGGCGCAGACGCCACCACTTCTGCCAGCAACACGGGGAGGTGTCGAAAACAGGGCTCGGACATGGTCAGGGGAAACGATAAAAACGAAGAGCTACCGGATGATATGGGAGCTTTTGCTGAAACAGCAGATTGTGTTGAGGAGAGAGATTTCGAAACAGAAAGCGTGGGTTAGAAGATTCAGCGTGATCAAACAGGCTGCGTAGCAGGTTATTCACCAAGCTGTCAGGAACAGTCTCGTGAACAACAAGTACTGGGAACTCTGCCAGCAACTGCAAGGCTGGTTGTCCTGCGTAGGTTTCTGCAGGGAGCGTATAAGAACGCGCCCAGGGAAGTTGCTGTGTCCAAACTTTCTGCAGAGTATCCTGGGCTTCTGTCAGGTAATATCCAGGGAAGTTCAGCAATGCTCGAATCTCCTGAAGGGGATAGCTACCCCAACTGAGAAAAACATCTTCTTTGAACCCTTCAAGAGCCTGAATGGTTTCTTCCTGGCGGAACCAGTTTGTCTCCTGCAACAGTGAAACAGGTGACTGTTCGTCCCAAGCTCTAATGACTTCCAGAGCTTGTAACGGAGCTCGTACAGTACGTGCAGCTGTCAAGGGTACGATCTGAGGTGGCTGCAAGCGGCTGATCAGATACAGCACGTTCGGCCAGAGTGCACTCAGCACCTTCACTTGAGGATATTCTGGGAGCAAATGCCAAGCTTCCTGCCCATTGATAATCGCCAGATGCCCTCGCTGATCCCTCATCTGCTCCAGTCGAGTGGCTCCATCCATAACGGAAACGGGCTGAAGATCGCTTCCAAAGCTGACACCTGGCATACTCCAAATTTCTGCCAGATCCTCTGCAAATTGGTGAGAGGCTGTGTTTTCAGGACCACTGAGTAACAGGTATTGCTTCGTTTTCAGGCTAACCTGTGCCAGGGCTGGCAGGGCTGTCCACGCTAGAAGCATCAGAATTCCAAGACAACGCAAGAAGAGGAAATTCATTTTTGGCATCCGATGCAGAAGAAAGTACTGCGTTGCTGCTGCACGATGCGTTGCAAGGGAACCTCACAGCGTGGACAGGGCTGAGACTCTCTATCATAGACCTGCAGAAAATTCTGAAACTCTCCAGTCTTCTCATCTACCTGCCGAAAATCAGAAACCGAGGTGCCGTTATATTCGATAGCGGACAGCAGAATCCGACGGGTATTTTCTACGATAGCCTGCACTTCCTTCTTTTTCAGAGAATGTGAACTGCGTTGGGGGAGCACATTAGAAGCGAATAGGATCTCAGAAGCGTAGATATTGCCAATTCCAGCAACCAGCCGCTGATCCAGTAGAAACGGTTTGATCTCTTTTGAACTGGCTTTCAATCGAGGATACAGGTAACGAGTATCGAAATCTTCTGTAAGAGGTTCTGGTCCCAGTACTTGCAGCTTGGGGATTTCAGTTACTGAGGGAAAAAGTTCTAAGGTCCCAAAGTTACGCATATCGGTAAATATCAAAACCTGACCATTGCCCAACCAGAACCAAGCTCGATCATGAGGGGCAGGTTCCGAAGGAGAGTCTGCAACCACGAATTTCCCTGTCATTCGTAAGTGACCTAGCAACACAGATTTGGGCTCCAGCTGAAACAGCAGATATTTGGCTCTACGCGTCACGCTCTCAATAGTGTGTCCCTGAATAGCAGCAGCAAAGGCTTGGGGAGTAGAACCTGGAACTGTTTTTTCACGATAGATCTTTGCCCGCTGGATTGTCTGGCCAGTGATCAAGCTACGTAGACCACGAACAACGGTTTCGACTTCAGGTAATTCGGGCATTATGTTGCTGGGGAGCAGATGGAGTGGGACCGGCTAGCTTGCCCCAAGGCAAGATTAGGCGATCGTGATTTGATCACAAAGATATACGTCCTGCACGGATTGCAGTAAGGCAACACCTTCACTCATTTTTCGTTTGAAAGCCTTGCGCCCTAGGATCAAGCCGGAGCCTCCAGCACGTTTGTTGACGACAGCAGTGTAGAGTGCTTCGCCTAGATCACTGCTGCCCTTGCTGTCTCCACCCGAATTGATCAGGGAAGCTCGGCCAGTGTAGCAGTTGAGTACTTGGTAGCGGGTCATGTCGATAGGGTGTTCAGAGGTCAGTGAGTCATAAACTTTCTTATCCGTCTTACCAAACTTGACAGTACCGTAGCCGTTGGAAACTTCAGGGAGCTTCTGCTTAATGATGTCTGCTTCTATCGTGACACCAAGATGATTGGCCTGTGAACTCAAGTCGTCTGCTGTTTCGTAGTTTACTCCATCCTTGGAGAAGCCAGAGTTGCGCACGTAGCACCAAAGCACAGTTGCCATACCGAGCTCATGTGCTGCTGCAAACATCTGTGAGACTTCCCAGAGTTGGCGACGTGAATCAGGGCTACCGAAGTAGACAGTCGCTCCGATCGCCACAGCACCCATATTCCAGGCCTGTTTTACACTGCCGTAGAGCGTCTGGTCGTGTTGGTTGGGATAGCTCAGTAATTCGTTGTGGTTGAGTTTAACCAAGAACGGAATGCGATGAGCGTATTTACGAGAAACAATCCCCAGCACACCAAGAGTGGAAGCGACAGCGTTACAGTTGGCTTCGATCGCTAATTTTATAATGTTTTCAGGGTCGAAGTAGATCGGATTGGCGGCAAAAGAAGCACCCGCTGAATGTTCGATTCCTTGATCCACTGGCAGAATGGAGAGATAGCCCGTATTTGCTAGACGTCCAGTACCATATAGTTGCCCCAGAGATCGCAAAACCTGTGGATTGCGATCACTTTGTTGCCAAATCCTGTTTGTCCAATCAGGACCGGGTAGATGCAGGCGCTCTTTGCCAAATCGGGGATTTTCAAATTTGACCAACTCTTCGACCGGTTGGCCCCCTTGGCTTAAGATCACATCTAATTGTGCCATAGAACGTCTCTCGATAAATTTGAAAAATGAATATGAGGATTTGGTTTGTCTTCAGACAGAAAAACAAACCGTAGTTATGAGGAAGAATCCAGTCAATTTCGGTAGAGATGTGTTTTTGCTAAGAATGTAACTGTAACTTCTAGAGTCTGAATTTCGAGTGTGTTGGTGTGATCAAAAATCTTTATTTCTATCGAAAAAATTAGGAAAAATTGATGATCTCATGAGACTGTAACTTCTAGTAAAAAGTTACATAAAGAGAGATTGAAGTAGTGAAATACAACAGGCTTTCTCAATAAAAAGAATTTAAATTATCTAAATTGGTAAAATCAATCTAGGATCATTCCAGTGGTGATCAGTTGAGCAACGTGCGCAAGGTCCTCTGGAACATCCACTCCAATGCTGTCCACTGGAGATTCTACGCAAAGGATCGAGTATCCATTTTCCAGAACCCGCAATTGTTCTAACTGTTCTTGCTGTTCAAGAGGGGTTGAGGGCCAGTTGGCAAATTCCAGCAGGAAGTCACGATGGTAGAGGTAGACCCCAAAGTGTTTCCAGCAACCACGAAACACCTGATCGCGGACATGAGGTACAGGTGATCGTGAAAAATAGAGAGCTCTTTGATTTTGTGCAAGTATGGCCTTGACCACATGCGGATCTCGCCAGGTATTAGGATCATCACTGCGAAAAACAAGAGTTGCCATGGGGCAACTGCCATCTGCAAGTGCACGCTGGATGAGTGTTTCTAAAACATCAGGTGCAATGGTTGGTTCATCTCCCTGAACGTTGAGCACCCACTCACAGGGCTGATTCTGAATCACCTCCACGATTCGATCTGTCCCTGTTGAGTGGTTAGGCGAAGTCATGCAGGCTTGACCACCGAAAGCCTGGACAGCTTTGATGATACGTTCATCATCGGTAGCTACGAGGACCTGACCTACTGAGGGAACTTGTTGAACTCGCTCGTATACATGCTGAATCATTGGCTTCCCATGCAGGTCAACCAGTGGTTTTCCAGGGAATCGTGAAGACTCATAACGAGCCGGGATGACAGCAAGAATTTTCATGGGAAGGTAATCAGGTAAACAGCTTCGTAGGCCCAACGTAGTCCAGCTTTCTGGAAGTTGGGAGATTCAGGGAGAATGTCTTGTTTTCCCAGCAATTCGATGTTGGCAGCGAAGGCAAACAACTCGAAGATTTCATTTTCTGGAACTGAATGTGGCGGACCACTGATCACACCGTCTTCATAAGCGAGCATCACCAATAACAGCTTCGTGTTGGGAGACACCAGACTACGGAGCAACGCTACATAATTTTTCCGTAATTCATTAGGTAGAGCAATCAGGGAAGCTCGATCAAAGACCGCTTGTATAGGTTGATCCTCCAGATGTTTGGAACTCATTTGGAAGATATCACCCTGTAGCAAGGTTAGATTGCCGTATTGGTAAGTTGCGAAGGGATCTCTTGAGGAGTGAGTCGGAGTGATTTGGTTTTCTTCAAAAAAAGCCTTAACAGCCTGAGGAACTAACTCCACCCCGATGACCTCATGAAAGTGTCTTTGAAGCCAGATCAAGTCCTTTGATTTGCCACAGAGTGGGACAAGAATACAGGATGTCTCATTGGGGTGAGTGTCGGTTGCCAGGGAGTGTACATGGCGAATAAGTAGAGGATTGACTTCTGGAAGATGAAAGCCGATACGTCTCTCTTGCCAGCGAGCCCACCATTGCTGTTGTTCTTGTTGTAAATCCATCGGCTAGCTACTGAAAAATGTCATCTGCGATGACTTTTAATCCTGAAACGGAGAGGAAAATTGAGTTAGAAGAGTTGTAGAAATAAAAAAAATCTGAATAAGTCAGATTTTTTTCTTGCAGTCCGAACCCTTTTTGCATAGGTTTTGTGCACTCCCCATCGGCGGGAGTGCTTAGTCTGAGCCATCCCATCAGCGTCAGAGTCATCCAAAATCTGTCGCATAATCCACCTGCCATCGGAGGCAGGCTAGTCTCAAGAGAACAGCAAGATGCTAACAAGTCTGTCATTGGATACGACAAGCTTTGATCGACCCTGCACCCTCCCAATTGGTTTATTCTCGCCTAACGAATTCTCTGAAACCAAAGTTTCTTCCAGAATCGTTCAACACAGCATTGCTAGCGGCATGGAGCCAATAGCTCGAGTTTTTGCTGTGTTCTGACTCCAGATGTTGGGATCAGAGAGTTAGTCTGGTACTTCCTTTGGCAGGGCGGGGGCGTACCCAATGTACGGTTTTCAGGATGAGAACCGAGTAGTCATGGAGTGACGAAAATGCAGAGCAACCCGTTGCAATCGCAACAACAAGAGTGGTTGATTGGTCTGAACAACCGCCTGATCGACATGAATGAACGTCTGATCGAGCAGCGCGGCCAAGACCAGCGAGAACGTGAACTGCTGTT
>Ga0209631_10002483_pt1 | contig 22042 bp, 34 predicted proteins | sample COG_08_FD_184752 | JGI IMG/M metagenome (GOLD analysis project Ga0209631, IMG submission 184752) | Pelagic Microbial community sample from North Sea - COGITO 998_met_08 (SPAdes) (version 2) | ecosystem: Environmental > Aquatic > Marine > Neritic zone/Coastal water | place: Helgoland, sampling... | reverse complement strand
ATCCAACTTTTCTCCGCATGCTCAACCATGCACGTCAAATTGCAGGGATACCATTTAAAATTAATTCAGGATTCAGAACTGAAGAGCATAATGAAAAAGTGGGAGGATCAGAGAACTCGTCACATTTACGAGGATTCGCTGCCGATATACATGCAACATCCAGCACGTATAGATACGAAATACTATCAGCACTTATCAAAGCTGGATTCTATAGGATAGGTGTTGCTAATACGTTTATACACGTAGACAGTGATCCTACAAAAACACAAAAAGTAATTTGGACATATGCTTAAACTATTAAAAAAACTATTAGGTTTACAAAGTCAATCTGATATAGGTGGACTAGGTATGGAGATAAGAGAGCTTATCAAGGGAAAAGAAATAGATCCACAACAATTAATAGAATTACAATCAGAGATAAATAAAGTAGAAGCACAGCACAGAACAATCTTTGTAGCTGGATGGAGACCTTTCATAGGATGGGTTTGTGGTGTAGCTTTAGCTTATAATTTTGTATTAAGAGATTTATTGATATGGTTTTTAGGACAAGAGCAAGTTCCACCAGCACTACAAATGGAACATTTAATGACAGTATTGATTGGTATGTTAGGACTTGGAGGAATGAGAACGTTTGAGAAACTAAACAACAAGTCTAATTAATATGTCAATAAAATTAAAACCTTCTACAAAGGAATATAAAAGAGATGCAAGAGGCAAGATAATTGGAAAACAATACACTTGGAAACATCATCCACCTTGTAGTTTTAAAACTAAAGAATTGATAACAATGTATAATAGTTCTACTTATAGTAGAAAAAAACATTTAATTCTTAAAGAACTAAATAGAAGATCTGTAGAGGTATAAATCCTATAAAGGACAAGGCGAGAGAAGAGAGTATTAACATCTTCTGTTAAAAAGAAAATTAACTCATCTATTTACTTTTAAAAAAAAAGTAGATAACTTTGGTGGGTTAGTGGTAATTAATGTAAAACAATTTTTTAATAAATTAATAAATTAATATTTAAATATGGATGATATAAGAAGATTAGCTGATAAAATTATAAATGATTTTAATTTAACTGTAAAAGACAGATCAGATGAACTGTTAAAACTAGATGCAATACAATATACTAATCTTGGTTTAGATTCATCTAAAACAGAAAAGAAAGAAGTAAAGGCTAATTCTAAATATATCTATAAAAAGATAGAAGAGATAGATCCAGAATCTGGTAAACATTTAATAACAAGTATGGATAAATAATTATGCCTAGAAAACCTAAACGAAAGAACTTAATAAAAAAACTAGATACAGTATTTTCTAAATACATAAGATTAAGAGACGCAGACACAGAAGGCTACTGCAGATGTTCTACTTGCGGAGAAGTACATCATTGGACTAAAATACAAGCAGGACACTTTATATCAAGAAAACATTATGCAACAAGATGGAATGAAGATAACGTACACGCCCAGTGTGTAGCGTGTAATGTCTTTCGATATGGTGAGCAATATAAGTTTAGTTTATATCTTGGTGATAAGTTGTCAAAGGAATTATTAGAAAAAAGCAGATTGATTGCTAAATTTACAGATATAGAAATTAAAGAAATGATTGACGATTATAATGATAGAATAAAACAATTTTCTTTTCATTCGTAAATTTTTCTAGTTTTTATTGTTCTTTGTTTAAAGGAGGGATTAAGTTCCCTCTTTTTTTTTGAATATATTTTATTAACATTTTATTATAATATTAAAATAATTTGTTAACTTTATATTATGATTGAATTACATTACATAGAACTACTTAAACAAAAGCAAGAAGAAATAGATAGATTAAGATCTGCTTTATTTGAAATACTACAAGCTGACTTTTTAAGTAAACAAGATAAAGAACTAATAATAAATAATTTTTTTACAAATGACAAAGACGAAACCGACTAGAATTAATCAAACACAAGATTCTATTAGTAAACAAGGAGCTGTAGATAGAGCTACCGAAATAGCACTCAATCCAGTTTGGAGAGCTGCTACCGATAAAGAGAAACAACAAATACTAGGAGACATAAGTCTAATAGGTAAGTATCTTTATTTCGAGAAAAATCTGTTACCAACATCAGAGGATTATAAAATGTTATATAATTTAAATAAATAAATATGGAACTTACAGGAACTATTAAATCAATAGGAAGTTTAGAAACAATTAAACAGTTAAAGAAAAAAACTGTATTAGTAGAGACTGCTGGAAACTATCCGCAAACGATACCAGTAGAATTTTTAAATAAAAATATAGATTTAGTAAACAGCTTACAAGTAGGTCAAACAATTAATGTTGCAGTTAATTTAAGATCTAACGAGTATAAAGGTAAATACTACATAAACGTTACAGGATGGAAAATAGTTAATGCTGTTGCAGAAACAACATCAAACGCACAAATGCCAGACGTAAACGACAATCTTCCATTCTAAAATGCTAGTAAACTCTTCTAACATATTTAAAAAACTATTAGATATAAAACACGGAAGGGTTAAGGAAGGTTTAAAAATAGGAGTACCAGACATAGACGAGTACTTACGATATAAACAGGGCAACTTTAATTTATTAATTGGTCATGCGAATGTTGGCAAAACAACTGTTATATTGTATTTATTCGTCATTTGGGCTCTTAAACACAAAAAGAGGTTTTTAATCTGGTCTTCAGAAAATACACCTCAATCAATACAAAGAAAAATAGTAGAGTTTAAAATGCGTAAGCCAATTACAAAGGCAGAAGATGCAGAGATAAAAGATGCACTAGAATGGTCTGATAGTTATTTTAAGATTATTGATGTTGAAGAGCTCTACACATATAAAGAATTACTAGAAGAAGCCAAAGCAATTAAAGATGCTTGGGATTATGATGCGATACTTATAGATCCATACAACTCTTTAATAAAAGACAAACAACTATATAAAGAAGTAGGAGGTCACGAGTACGACTATCAAGTAAGTACAGAGTTTAGATTGTTTGCTAAAAAAAATAATATCACACTGTTTTTAAATGCTCATGGAGTTACAGAAGCATTAAGACGTATGCATCCTAAAGGACACGAATACGAAGGATTACCAATGCCTTTAAATATTGCTAGTGTTGAAGGAGGGGGTAAGTGGGGAAATCGTTGTGATGATCTGATTTGTATTCACAGGTACACGTCTCATCCAACTGATTGGATATATTCAAACCTTTTAGTTTTAAAGATTAAAGAAATGGAAACAGGAGGAAGATGTACACCATTTGATGAGCCAATAAAATTAAGAATGGAAAAGAATAATATAGGTTTTACATTTATGGATAAAGACCTTTTAGATAAACAAAAAAAAGAATTACTATTTTGATACTTATATCTCTATTAATATTAACAACAATTTTTGTAATGATAGGACAATACAAGAATGCAGATATTTATATAGCATTGATAAAAGGTTTTATGATAGGAGCATTATTTCACAAAGAACAATATGATGACGGATTTGATGAATACACATTACAGTGTGTAATAGGATTTATAAATGTTACAGTGAAATGGGAACAACAGCAGACTGGCTTGGACTAGTAGCGAAGCAACATAAAGAATGGATCAGAATAGTCAATGGGTTTGGTGAGTATGATTATGCAGAAGACATTGTACAAGAGAGTTATTTAATATTATATAAATATGCTAAACCAGAGAAGGTTATTGACAATGGGATTATCCGTAGGGGTTATATGTATTTTACTTTACGTACTACTTACTACTTATACTATAATAGTAAGCGAAAAGTTAGGAAAGTTTCTATTGATGATGGATTATTTCAGTTAGAAGACAATACTGATTTAAGAGAACAGGATGCTTATAATTTAATATGCGAAAAAATAGATGATGAAATAGAAAACTGGCACTGGTATGATAAGAAACTTTTTGTTTTGTATAGAGATACAAATATGAGTATAAGAAAGATTGCAGCAGAAACAAAAATAAGTTGGGTAAGTATATTTAATACATTAAAGAATGCAAAAATTATATTAAAAGATAAATTAAAAGAAGATTACGAAGATTACAAAAACGAAGATTATGAGCGATTACAATAAGTTTAAAGCAAATTTTGAATATCAACAAAAAGTAGCAGCTAAAGGATTTGGCGATACAGTTGAGAAAATAACAAAAGCAACAGGAATAAAAAAAGTTGTAGATACTGTAGCAGAAGCACTAGATGCAGACTGTGGATGCGATAAAAGAAAGAAGAAACTAAATGAACTGTTTCCCTATAAGATGCCAGAGCTATTTACAGAAGAAGAATTTTTGTATCTTCAAGATATATTTATAGAACGAAAGAACGATATAACAAAATACGCACCAAGAATGTTAGAGATATACAATAGAGTTTTTAATGATAAAAAACAACTCACTAATTGTAGTCCTTGCTTTGTTGGTCAAGTGTATAATAAACTAGAAGCAATTTACAATGAATACAAATAAAATGGAATTAATCAAAGAACTAGAATACGTTACAAACTACCAGACTTTAGGAAATAAATTAATGAAGTGGGGTAAAGAATCAAACAACCAAGAAATAAAAGAATGTAAAGGATGTTTAGCAGAGATAGGAATTTACGTAGCTCATCTTGAATATGAAAGAAGAACTTACGAAAAGACAATAGAGTCTTATAGATCAGACAAAGTTAGAGCTCTTACAAGAGCAAGAAGAGTTGAAACAGAACTTGAAGAAGCTAACAAGATAGTAAGGAAGTATAACAAAGGAAAAGAACTAGGACTATGAGCAAGCACAAAGAAAGAAAACAAATGCCAGTATTTACTGGAGTGTTAAAGTATTTTCCTAATGCACTTAAATATGTATCAAAGATAAGTTACATAGGAAACCAGCAACATCATCCAGACAAACCATTGCACTGGGATAAAAGTAAATCAACAGATCAGTTAGATGCACTAACAAGACACCTAATAGACCACACTACAGATCCTTTAGATGATGATGGAATGTTACATCTGGGAAAGGTAGCATGGAGAGCCCTTGCTGCATTAGAAGACCAATTAGATAAAAATGAATAATACAATAACATTACTTAACGGAAAACAATATTCACCAGAAGATCTAATTCCTAAAATGGATGACGATAAGTTTTACTATGGAGAGCTAGGTAGAACAGCATTGAGTTCTTCTTCTATAAAGTATTTAATGGATAGTCCTAAAGCTTATGCTAGAAGTTTAAACTTTAAGTCAGACAACCCAGCATTTAAAGCAGGAAGACTTATACATTTAGCAGCATTAGAACCAGACAAGATAGATAGTCTAGTACACATAGTAGAAGTACAATCAGCAAGAACAAAAAAATATACAGAGAAAGTAGCAGAGGTAGGATCAGATGAATTTGTATATACAAGAAAAGACTATGACAAAGCAATGTATACAGTAGACGCTTTACTCCAGAATGATTTGTGGCAAAGAATGACAAGAGGAGCAAAGTTTGAGATACCAGCTATAGGAATGTTACACGGATATCCTTTCAGAGGTAAAGCAGATATTTTAGGAGATGGCTTTATAGCAGATTTAAAGACCACAGCAGATGTAAAAGCATTTCCTTATTCAGCCAAGAAATATTCATATGACGTACAGCTTTATATTTATTGTGAATTATTTAATGTATCTTATGATAAGTTTTATTTCTTTGCAATAGATAAAGCAAAAGGAGATCTGGGTATGTGGGATGCAAAAGAAAGTTTTTACTTATCTGGTAAAGAGAAATTAGAAAGCGCAATTAAAACATTTGAAGAATACTTTGTAAAAAGAGAATCAGAATTAAATGAATATGTATTACGAGGAACTCTACAATGATGAAATAGAAAAATATTATCTAATGGCACTAATGGATTTAGCAGCTGGTTCAACAGAAAAAGAACTTGAAAATGCTATAAAGCTTTATGAAACTTTAGAAAACTATGAAGCGTGTGCTGGAATATTAAAAGCAATAAACGAAAACAAATATTACAACTATGATTACATCAGAACTAAAAACAATAATAAGGGAAGAGATTAATATTGATCTTAACAATAAAGATACTTTAAAGTGTAGAGACAGAGATTTTGTTGAAGCAAGAGGAATATATTATAAACTCCTACGTAAGTATACTAATATGACTTATTTAAAAATAGGTAAAACAGTAAACAAAGACCATGCAACAGTGTTATATGGATCAAAAGTTTTTAAGTATTGGCTAGAGCAAGATGAGGAATTGTTAAACACTTATACTAAAATAAAAAACAGGTTTACAAAGTATCTAGGGTATGAAAAGCTAGATAGAAAACTAGAAAACAATCTAGAGGCATTAAGAGATAATTATCTTATGCTCATGAAACAATACGAAGAACTTAAAAGAAAATATGAAAACAACAACTTGCTAGACTAATGTTGCAAATATCTCTTAACGAAGAAATAATCACCTACAGTAAAAAGTTGGTAGAGAGAACTAACTTCGGTATGAGAGGATTCGCAGATGGCAACAAGAGAAATCAATACATAGGAATAGTAGGAGAAAACACCATAAGAGACTATCTAGGAATAGAACTAATGACAGGACTCGGAGGATTTGATGGAGGATATGATATTGATTGGAATGGTTACAAAGCAGATGTAAAGTGTATGGAAAGAAAAGTAGATCCTAAAGACTATTATGTAAATAATGTCCTAGACACACAAATAGGATATATTGCTGATGCTTTTATATTTGCTTCCATAAATAGATTCACTAAAGTTCTTACAGTATGTGGATGGGTAACTAAAGAACAGTTTAAAGAAAAGGGTAACTATTATCCTAAAGGTACAATCAGAACAAGAAAGGATGGAACTACCTTTGAACTCTATGCAGGCAACTGGGAAATAGAGAATAAATATTTAAATGAGTTTAATTAAAAACAATAAAAATGAAACAAGTAGAAACAATAAATTTAAACAGAAAAGAAGTAGAGCAATTATTAATGCCACAAAATCTACTTCACTTTAATAGAAGTATATCTTTAAAGCACGCTAAAACTTTAGCAAAAAGTGTAGATGAAATAGGCATGTTAAGACTTCCAATTATAGGAGACTTATCAAAGATACCTAATCAAAAATCTAAATCAATAGTAGATGGTCAGCATTTATTAAAAGGATTTTTATTGAATAAAAAAAACAAAAACATAAGTTGTTTGGTTAAGGAATATGAAACAAAGCAACAATTAATAAATGATATTTCATTATTAAATTCAACACAAAAAAGATGGAAGGATCAAGATTATTTAGATGCATGGTGTGAGTTTGGTCCAGACAATGTAAAATACTATCATAATTATTCTGATTTAAGAAATTTTTATGTTCAAGTATATAAGGGATTAACTATTGGAACTTTATTAAATATCTGGGCAAAAGACAAAAAAGAATTTAAAGTAGGAAGATTAACGTTTAACGATAGATCTTTAAGTAAAAACATATCCGAATTGTGTTACATTCTTAAAACTAAATTTAATAAGTCTTCATTTGCACAAGACGGAGTTGTAAAGGAAATGCAGGCAAACAAATATGATTATGTTAAATTAAAAGCAAGATTAATAACGTCACTAAACAATAATGAGGATAGAAACATGAAATCTAGAGAAGAGTTTAGAGAGTTTATTAGAATGGTATATAATAGAATTTAACAAATGATAAGTTTTTTTATTGTATTATTGATTAATCAAGTTATTTCAAGTTATGGCACACGGAGGAAAAAGACAAGGAGCAGGTAGAAAACCTAAAGCAGATGAGTTAAATCTAATAGAGAAACTAACTCCATTGGAGGACGCTGCATATCAAGCTCTGAAAGCTGGAGTAGAAAAAGGAGACTTCAAGTATGTACAGCTGTTTTATAATTACTACGCAGGTAAACCAAGAGAAACAAAAGACATAACTATAAACGAAGACACACCTCTCTTCATTGATTAATGAGAGTCAGAAAGACGATAGCATTTGACAAACTTCTAAACCTAAACAAAAGAGTTAAGATAGTAAGAGGAGGAACTTCTGCTGGTAAAACTATTTGTATACTATCTATATTAATAGATCAAGCAATCAGAAACGCAGGAAGCGAGATAAGTGTAGTATCTGAATCAGTACCTCATTTAAGAAGAGGAGCATTAAAAGACTTTCTAAACATCCTAAAAGGATTAAACAGATATTACGAAGAGAAGTATAATAGAACAACATTAAAGTATACATTTAGTAATGGAAGTTATATAGAGTTCTTTTCTACAGACCAACCAGACAAGTTAAGAGGTTCTAGAAGAACAGATCTATTTATTAATGAGTGTAACAATGTTAGCTTTGAAGCTTACCAGCAATTATCTATAAGAACTTCTGGAGAGATATGGTTAGACTATAACCCAACTAATTTATTCTGGGTAGACAAAGAACTAATCAACACAGAAGACACAGACTTCATTACGTTAACTTACAAGGACAATAACAAACTTCCTGATAGTATTATCAAAGAAATAGAGAAAGCTCGTCTAAAGGCATCTAAAAGCTCTTATTGGGCTAATTGGTGGAGAGTGTATGGACTAGGTGAGATAGGAACACTTGAAGGAGCTTGTATTCCTGATTGGAAACAAATAGATGTAATACCACCTCATGCTAGGTTATTATGTCATGGATTAGACTTTGGTTATTCGGTTGACGAAGCAGCATTAGTAGCACTATACAAACTAGATGATGCATATATATTTGATGAAGTACTCTATAGAAAAGGAATGTTAAATTCACACATAAGTCAATACTTAAAAAACAATCAGATACTAGGAAGCTTATGGGCAGATTCAGCTGAACCTAAATCAATAGCAGAATTAAATAGTTATGGTCATCAAGTATTTCCAGTTACAAAAGGAAGAGATAGTATAGTTTATGGTATTAACCTTATAAACCAGAACAAAGTATTTGTTACACAAAGGTCAAACAACTTAATAAAAGAGCTTCAGGGATATGTCTGGATGAAAGACAAGCAAGGTAACACACTACAAAAGCCTAACCCTATGTCTGGAGACCACAGTATTGATGCAGCTAGATATGCTTTAACCTCTCAACTACAAGATCCTAATAAAGGAGAATATCACATTTGGTAAAAAATAATTAACAAAAAACTTTGATTGTTAAAAAAATGTTTATATATTAGCTTCATAATTAAAAACAAAAACATGGAAGATACATTTGAAAACACATTCATTATAACATTTAATCCTCAAAATTGGGGAGACGGTTTTTTTCTAAAAGAAAGAGCAACAATTAAAGTAGTGCTAGAAAATGTTAATACAGTTTCAGAAGCAAAAGAATTACTTGCTAAACAAAATATATTTGCAACAAGCATACAGAGATTACCTAAATTCTCAAATACTTTAAATTAATTATAAATAATAACAATACAGATGCTGATAACCCGTAGTAACATAAAAACACTAAAACCGATATCAACAATGGATTATGATCCTAGTGAGGAGTTTAGTAAGTCTAGTGTGAATGGGCAGCATCTTTTTAGAAACAAAGAAATGAATAAAAAACAAATGATACTCTGGGGAATATTTTTTTACATAGTAATATTTATTGTGTTAGGAATACTTGGAACTTTAACTTATATTGTTGATTATGTATTATAAAGCAACAAAAAAAGAAATCAATATGCCAGTAGACAAAGAGCTACAGAGAAGAATAATAAAGTACTTCTTTTGGGGTACAGGACTATATACATTCTGGATGATAATGCTAACACACTTTTTGTTTTATGTCATTAGAGGAAGCTAGAAACAGATTATTAATTATAAACAGAGAGCTGTTTCATCATGGAGGTTTAACACAAGGATCATCAATAAGAATAACTAAAAAACTTTTAAAAGTAATTGAGGAAATTGAAAACGAAATCGATAGAGCTGAAAACCAGAAATCAATACGAGAAGGAGATGAAGATCTTCAAATGGTGTATTAAAAACGACATAAGAGTTTATAGAGAGCCAACAAGATTAGGCAAGAAGCCACCAGTAATACTTGTTTTAGATTATAAAGGACAAATTAAAAAAGGATCAGAGGTGTTTATACAAGGAAGTAAAGAGTTAGAACATAAGATAGCAGAAGTATATGAGTGGGCATATGATAGAGCTCATGATGCAATACAAAGAGAGATGAGAATCAAAAGAGATAATAGTAGTTAATAATTTTTTTTAATGTTAATTAGTTAGGGGAATCAGAAATGGTTCCCTTTTTTTATACAAAAAACTGAAATAACTATTGTTATAATATGAAAGTTAAGATACAAGTACCAGAATCTTTAAGAGAGATTAGTCTAGAGCAATACCAGAAGTACGAAAAGATAAACACAGAAGCTAATCAGAACTCTAATTTCCTATTACATAAGACAGTAGAAATATTCTGTAATCTAAATCTTCAGAATGTAATTAAAGTACAATTTAATAGTGTAATGGAGATAGTAAGAATAATAAATGATATGTTTAATAAGGACGCAAAGCTTGTACCTACTTTTACAATGGATGGTGTTGCTTATGGTTTTATTCCTGATTTAGATAAAATCACTTTAGGAGAGTATATTGACCTAGATACTACGCTAGGAGATTGGAGCAAGATGCATAAAGCTATGGCAGTATTATACAGACCAATAAAAGACACACTAAAAGATAAATACCTAATAGAAGACTATAAAGGATCAGAAGATTCTGAAAAATATAAACAGATGCCACTTGATATAGTTATGGGTTCTATACTTTTTTTTTACAATTTAAAGAACGAATTACTGAAAACTATCCTGAAATCTTTGAATCAAGAAGCGATCAAGGGGATGACTATTCAGCAGAGGGAGGATTTGCTAGGAAGTGGGGATGGTATAACTCGTTATATAGATTGGCTGGAGGAGATGCAACCAAACTTGAATCTGTCAGTGAATTAAATGTACATTCATCTTTATATTATTTAGCATATGAGCAAGACAAATTACAAACAGAAAGAAATTTAATTAAACAAAAAACCAGATGACAGGATTTTACGATTTAACAACAAAGATTAAAGAAACACTAGAAGCAGAGCCATTCGTTAATAATGTATCATATGGTAGCTTTGACAATGTAGATCTGAACAAACAAACTATATTTCCTTTATCTCACGTAATGGTTAATCAATGTACTATAAATCCAAAAGTACTTACGTTTAATATTTCTGTTATGTGTATGGATATAGTAGATATAAACAAAGAAGAAACAACAGATTTATTTAGAGGTAATGATAATGAGCAAGATGTGCTAAACACACAGCTAGGAGTATTAGACAGATTAATGGCATTACTACAAAGAGGAGATTTATATACAGAAAAATATCAAGTAGATGCAGATGTAACTTGTGAGCCTTTTGTAGATAGATTTGAAAACAAGCTAGCAGGATGGGTAGCAACATTTGATGTGCAAATACAAAACGACATGACTATATGTTAGAAAAAGAGAACACAAGAAAAGCATTAGAAGCTTTTAAAGATTATGTAATTAGTCAGTCTAGAGCTAACTTAACTAGAAAGAATAAGAATGTATCTAAACAGCTTTATAATTCCCTAAAAGGTATTGTAGATGTATTTCCTAATTCATTTAGCTTAAAGTTTGAGATGGAAGATTATGGTAAATTTCAAGATCAAGGTGTTAAAGGAGCAACAAGTACATATCCAGAATCAACGAATAGTCCATTTAAGTTTGGAACAGGTACTGGAAAAAAAGGTGGATTATCAGGAGGAATTAAGCAATGGGTAAAAGCAAGAAGATTTCAATTTAGAGATGCTAAAGGAAGATTTACAAGTTATGAGTCTACAGCATATGTAATATCTAGATCTGTTTGGAATAAAGGAATTAAAGCAAGCTTATTTTTTACTAAACCTTTTGAGAAAGGATTTAAAAGATTACCAGAAGAATTATTAGAAGCATACGGATTAGACATAGATGAATTTTTAGATTTTACAATAAAACAATAGAACATGGCAAATATATTATTAAGAAGTCCTTATTACATAAGATACCCACAAGCTGGAGCAAAATCTGCAGAACTAACATTACAAATAAATGGAGTAACACAATACACTATAATTAAAAGCACACCAACAGAAGAAGTACTGTATGAAATTGCATCACTTGCTAAAGATTATTTAAATATAACTTATCAAGGATCTTATATAAACCAAAAAGTGTCAATAGGAGGTAACGTAAAATTCTATGATGCATTAAATGCTACAGGAGCACAGGTTGGTTTAACAAGAACGTTTACTCATGATGGCTTTGATGGGTATTGGGATTATTATAACACTTCTTCAGATAAGAACTTTTGTGATGGAACTAGCACTTCTTGTTTAATGCAAGACAATACGTTAATGTATGTTCCAGAGGGAGGTAGTGGTTTTATTCCTGTATTATCTTCAGGTAATATTGTATATAATTCATTTACTGGAAGTGCAACAAGTATAGCTGTAGGAAGTCCATCAGTGACGGTTACGATACAAAGAATCCCTTGCTCAAAGTATATGCCAATAAAAGTAACATTTGTGAATAAGTATGGAGCGTTACAAGATATTTATTTTGATAAAAAAAGCACAGAGACAATTAACACTAAAATTCAAAAATATAAAAACAGTAATCTATCAACAACAGGAACATACCTCAAGACAAGCCATCAATACAAAACTCTAAAAAAAACAGGACAAGAAACCATGACTCTTAACACGGGTTTTATAGATGAGGGGATGAATGAAGTAATGAAGCAGTTAATGTTGTCGGAACAGGTTTGGATGCATATGGGTACAGAATATCATCCTATTGATATAGTGACAAATTCATTAACACTTAAAACAAAAGTTAATGATAAATTAATTAATTATACAATAGATGTTGAACACGCTCATGAGCATATAGATAGAGTAAGATAATGAAAGCATACTTGCAGTTATACATAGAAGGAACAAGAATAGATTTGTTTAATGACGAGTCTATAAACATAGTTCAGTCAATTCAAAACGTTAAAGATATATCAGAGATATTTGTAGACTTCTCTAGAACATTTGATATTCCAGCTTCTAAAACAAACAACAAGATATTTAAACATTACTATAACTACTCTATTACTAATGGATTTGATGCAAGATTAAAAAAAGATGCTGTAATAGAATTAAACAGCAGACCATTTAAAACTGGTAAGATAAAATTAAGCGGAGTAGATTTAGAAGACGGAGAACCTAATTCATATAGAATAACATTCTTTGCAAACACAATAGACTTAAAAGACTTAATAGGGGATGATGATTTAAGTTCATTAGACCTTACAGCTTTTGATACAACATATAATGCAACAACAGTAAAAGACGCATTAACAAACGGTTTAATAAAAACATATACAAGATCAGATAACTCTACATTAAATTATCCTAGAGGTATAATAGCACCATTAATATCACACACTACAAGACTTTATTATCAATCATCAGAAACTGTAGATTATCCAGACGCAGATGGAGGTAACTTATATAATTATGGATCATCTAATTCTAACGCTAGTCATCAAGGTGTTTATTGGGAAGAGTTAAAGTATGCTATAAAAGTAGATGCTATAGTAAAAGCCATAGAGGATAAATATAGTTTAACGTTTAGTACAGATTTCTTCAATATAACTAATGAAGCTTACTATGGTTTATATATGTGGTTACATAGGAAGAAAGGTAAAGTGTTTGAAGAAACACAGGTAACAAAACAAATTACTGGTTTTGAAATAAATTACAATCAAGAAATTCCAGAAGTAACAAGTTATGGAGATAGATTTGTAGTTCAAAACATACCTAATGGTGGATATTTAGAATATTCTTTAGACATACAAGCAACAACAAGTATAAATGCAACAATAACCATATATAGAAACGGTAACGAATTATATGACCAAAAAACTATATCATCAAGTTTTAGAAACTTATCTGGAACTCTAGGCAACGGAACATATACAATTTATATGACTTCTAGTGCTTTAAGTTTTGATTTAAACACAGACACAAGTTTAAGTTTAAACCCATCTTATTATCCTTCAGGAAGTGGTTATGAGTACAACTTAACAAGTACATATTCATTTACTAATACAAGACAGTTTATAATATCTCAACAAATACCAGAAATGAAAGTTATAGATTTCTTAACTGGTATATTTAAAATGTTTAATCTTACAGCTTATACAGATAACGGTACTATAGTTATAAAAACATTAGATGAATTCTATAGTCAATCAGATGTTGTATGGGATGTTACTAATTATGTAGACACGACACAATCAAGTGTAGATGTTGCGTTACCTTATAAAGAAGTAGAGTTTAAATATGAAGGTCTTGGTACAAAACTAGCAACTCAACATGAACAATTAAGCAACATAAGTTGGGGAACAGAAGAGTATAGAGGTAATAGTTATTTTGATGCTAATCCTGAAACATATAAAGTAGAGCTTCCATTTGAGCATATGAAGTTTGAAAGATTAAATGATGTAACAACTCCTATAAGTGCGCAGGTTGGATGGTTTGTAAATGATAACAATTCATCTTACTTTGGTAAACCCTTAATGTTTTATAGTCACAGGCAAACATCAGCAACAAACATAAGGTTTTTAATTACAAAAAACGCAGGAAGTCCAGATGTAGAAGATGTAAACTTTAAAGACATAACAGAATATAACATACCTTCTAATAGTTTTAGTATAGATCCAGATGAAACGTTAATTAATTTACATTTTAAAAAAGAACTAAATGAGTATACTGCTACAGATGATTTTAGCAACACCCTATTTAAAGTATATTACGAAAATTATATTTCACAAGTATTTGCAAGCGATAGAAGATTAACTACAGTATTTGCTTACCTACCTTTAAAAATGCTACAGCAGTTAGTTCTTTCAGATACAATAGCAATTAACGACAGAAACTATACTATAAATGAAATTGAAACTGATTTTAATAACGGAAGAAGTAAGTTAGAATTAATTAATGAGTTAACTGTTTCTGTAGGTGGATCTACACCTAGTACAACTACGACCACTACAACAGATCCTAATGTATGTTTTGAATGTACAGCTGATTCTTCTTTTTGTACAGTAGATGGTAATACACCAACAGCAGATGCAACATGTGATGTAGAAAGAAGCCTTATAATAACTGGAAACACAGAAGTGCAACAAGGACAAAACATAACACTAACAGCAACAGCATTAGGTTTTGATGGTACTGCATCATATTTATGGTCAGATAATGGCGAAGGCAATTCAGATGGATTAACAACAGCACAAATTACTGTTACAAATAACACATCACAAACAGTTGCTTACACTTGTACCGCAACAGATGATTTTGATGGAGCAGAGTTTGCAGATACACATGATGTTTTTTATACACCTATTGTAAGAGAAGTAGTAATAAGCGGTCCAACAACTCAAGAGCAAACAGAAGACATAACATTAACAACAGAGGTGTTTAACGTAATTGGAACAGCTAGTTATTTATGGAGTGGAGGAGAAGCTGAAGGATTAACAACAGATGAAATAACAATATCAAATGACAATACAGGAAACGTATCTTATACGTGTACAGTAACAGATGATTTTGATGATGAAGAATTCAGTGATACAACTACAGTATTATGGACTCCTAAAAAATATATAATAACTTTAAATGTAGTAAACTCTATATCAGGAGATGCATCAGGGTATAACATTACAGGAAACCAAACTGGAGACCAATTATCTTTACAGACTGGAGATTTATATTCATTTAACACGCTAGTTAGTCCAAACAACGGATATCAATTTACATCAGGACCTTCAATACAAAATGCACAAGGAACAGTGGGTTCTGCAAATATAACTGTAAACACAACTTTATCTGGAACAGTGCAATTAAATGACGATTTTGTTAATATAGGTGGACCGACACAAAAAACAATTAATAACAATGTAGTATTAGGTGCTGTTGCTAGTGGATTTACACCAACAAGTTATACGTGGTCAGGTGGTGCATTAGAGGGATCTGGTACAACATACTGTGTAGATGCAAATGATTGTTATCAAGTGGAGTTTACAGAATCAACAGCTGGAACTAGAACTTATAGAGTAGTAGCAACAGATGGAACAATAACAGCAGAAGATACTCATAGCATAATTTGGTCAACTGCAACTCTTATAGATATAACGCTTGCAATAAATACAAGTAACATTACAGGACCATCAGCAGGATATGAGATAATTGGAGATCAAGATGGTCTTGTTAAGTCACAAGCGGCAGGAACAGTGTTTACGTTTAATTCAGATGTAGAGTTAAATAGTGGATATGAATGGGTAGGAACTAAACCAACAGTAAATAATGCAGGAGGAACATTTACCACAAGTCAAACAGTTACAACTGTATTTGGAACAGGAGAAGTTCAATTAATAGTTTACAATTATTATATAGTTACAGGATGTCCAGACACATCAGTAGAAGCACAAACTATATATATAAGATCAAGAGAAACATTCACAGTAGGAAGCACTACAACAGGTTCTTATATAGAAATAAATGGACAATGTTATTATACTAGCTCAACAGCCTTTGAAACAGATTGGGCTACGAACAATGGTATAACAGTAGGATCACCAGAAGGAACTGGCTGTGTAAGTTGTACAGGAGTTGTTGATCCTGTAGACACTTGTTTAGAAACAAAGAGTGTAACTTATTTAAGATATAGTTCATCTAATGATGTATGTGAAGCAGAACAAAGTAAAGGTTTTTATTATATAAATGGAGCAAATATAGATCCAGTTACACAAAATGATTTCTGTGCTGCAACAGAGCTTTATAATTATGTAGGACCAACTACAACAGGAGTTTGTTCAGCAGTGTTTGCTGCAGTTGGTTATTATTCATTAGATTCAGACAACACAAAAAGAAGATATTGGAATGGAACTAGTTTTAGTGTATGTACAACTTGTATAGATGCAAACGTGTTATTTTATTTAGGACAAGGATTTAATCCATTACAAGACTATTGTGATGAAGGTGGAGTACAAGGGTTTTATTATTTTGATAATAACAAAACGTTAACTTCTGCTACATCTAATGACCATATGTACACAAGTGCCGCAAATGTAGGAACTACTAATAGAGCACCAGAAGGCTTTTATACAGATTTAGTAAATTATAGATATTACGAACCAACTAGTTTGCAAGTATGGGAAAATGCAGACTTATGTCCTACTAAACCAGAGCCACCAGCGTGTACTGCACCAACTAAACCTACATTAAGTGTTTGGAGACAGTATACAGATTGTTTAACAGGTTTAGACTCAACAGTTACATTTGGTAATAGTACAGATTCATTCCCAGCTGTAGTAGAATATAATGGTGAATGTTATAGTAATCCACAGTTTACATCTGGAGATCAAAGCTTTGCTTGGATAGATTCACAAACATGTGTAAATGATGTATTGACTTATGATTATCCTAGATTTAATACTTGTAATGACTGTACAGGAGACTATTATTACGATTTAAAAAAATGTACAGATAATTCATTTGGACATAGAACAGGACAAACAACAACAGAAATATCTCTTTTAACAAACGACAGAGTACAAGCAGGAGGAATAAACTATATAGTTGTAGGTATAACACAAACAGGAACTTCAGTGGGAACTGTAACAGCTACAGGAGAACAAGGATGTCCAGCTATTGTACCAGATGACAATGTGTTTGTTGTAGAAAGACAAAGCGACTCATTTGTAACATATGTACAGTTAGACGCAGGATATCAAGTAGGCGATATTAATATAACAATATCAACTGATGGATCAAATTGTTATGATATTTCAGGAACAGACTATGTAGAAACACCTACAAGCTATGGTGAAATTACTGGTTCTTGTACCACAACAACAACCACTACTACAACAACAACTATTTTATGTGGAACTCAAGTATTATACAGGTCGATTACAGACGCAGAAAATGTTTGTTGTAACACAACTAGAACAACAACTGTTTATATGGATAGCAATGACATATCTACAGCTACAGTAATTTATAGCGATAATACATGTTCTTCTTTATATGGAACACCAGCTTGGTATACGGCAGACTTTAATAATTATTATTATTGGAATGGGGTTAATTCTATAACAGGACCTACAGCGTGTCCAGAATGTCAAATACAATAATGAAATATATATCAGCACAACCAGAGACTAAATATTACGAGTGGCAGGTAGACACAATGGTAAACTCTTATTTAAAAAACGGTGTTAGTCCTTTTGATATTATTGTATTATTAGGAGACACAGGGGAACATAAATTTGATAAATTAAGAACAAAATACAATTATGTAAACTTTATTAGTTATCCATATAAACAAGAAGCTTATGCTCCTGCTATAAAGCCTTATTTAATGAGTAAATACTTTGGTAGTTGTAAGTGTACTGCAGGACATCAATATTATTATGCAGATGCAGACACAATACTTACAGAACCATTAGGAGAATTTACAAAAGATAAAGTTTGGTTATCAGATACTAGAAGTTATATAGGGTATGATTATATAGCTTCAAAAGGAGATGAGATTTTAGACATTATGTGTGAAGCAGCAAAAATAGATAAAAGAATAGTAGAAAATAAAAAAGAATCATCAGGAGGAGCTCAATACATATTTACAGGAACAGATAGTAATTTTTGGAAAAACGTTTACGTTACTTCTAATGCACTTTATCGTGCTATGAGACAATACAATCAAACACATAAAGAAAAGTACAAAGAGTCATATCCTATTCAAGCGTGGACAGCTGAAATGTGGGCAACATTATGGATGTTCTGGAAAAAAGGATATAAAACAGAAATAACAAAGCGATTAGACTTTGCATGGTCTACTGATAAAATAGAGAGGTTACAAAATAAAAAAATTTTACATAATGCAGGAGTTTTAGATAAGCATAAAGGATTTTTTAGAAAATCAGATTGGCAAAACGAGAGTCCACCATCAGATCTCAATATAACAAAAACCCATTGTAATTATTATTATTATAAGCAAGTATTAGAAGCGACATGTTAGGAAACGTACTAGAATTATTAAGATTAGCAAAGCAAGAGAATATATCTGGCGAGTATATAGACATAGCACTAGGGAAGAATAAAATGCCAGAAACAATAAAAGAAGCATACAAACAATTTAAAAAGAACAAATAATGGCTAAAGAGGTAGATATTGAAATTAACGTAAAAGCTAAAGGTGCTGAAAAGAACCTACAAACAATAGGTGTTGGTTTAAAAGGTATACAAGAAGGAGCTAAAGCTGCAGGTAAATCAATGTTTAGTTTAAACGCTATATTTAAAGCTAATTTAGCAGTAAAAGCTTTTAACAAAATATTAGAAGTTTTATCAGAGACTTTTTTATCTAATCAAAAAGTTGTAGATACATTTGCTACAGCTACTACAGCTTTAAAGTTAGTTTTTAATGATTTATTTGTATTTATAGAATCAAATATAGGAACAGTAGTAGGTTTCTTTAAAGATATATTTGAAAATCCAGTAGAAAACTTAAAAGCATTAGGGAAGGCAATAAAAGATAACCTTATCGAAAGATTTAATTCTGCTTTAGAAGTTTTAGGGTATTTAAGTGAAGCGATTGTAAAAGTGTTTCAAGGTGATTTTAAAGGAGCTTTTGATTCTGTTAAAGAAGCAGGAAAAGAATATGTTGATGTGTTAACAGGAGTAGACGATACAGTAGATAAAGTTGTTGAAACAACAAAAGAAGTTATAGAAGCAACAACAGAATATACTAAATCAATAATTGACCAAGCAGCAGAAATAACAGAACTAAACAACTTAAATAAAATAGCAAGAGCAAGGAATCAAGGTATTATAGAGGATTATGATAGACAAGCTGAAATACAAAGACAATTAAGAGATGATACAAGATTAACTGTAGAAGAAAGAATTGTAGCTAACGAAAAACTAGGTGAACTATTAAAAGAGCAACAAACTTTAATGGAAGAAAATGCTAAAATAGCAGTTGCGGCAGCTGAAGCAGAATTAGCGTTAGATGAAGATAATGTAGACTTAAAAGTTGCCTTAATAGATGCTGAAAACGAATTAGCAGCAGTAAAAGCAAGAGTAACAGGACTTACAAGTGAGCAGCTTACAAACCAAGCAGCATTAGAAACAGAATTAATAGAATTAACTACAAGTAAAATACAAGGAGAACAAGAAGCACAAAGTATTTTAGAAACAGGAAGAGCAGAGTTAATAGACAACGAAGTTAATAGGCTTCAAAAGTTAAAAGAAATAGAAGAAGCAGAAAGAGAAGAAACCTTAAAGACTTTAGATTTAAAACGTAAAAGCTTTAAAGAAAATACACAACAAAGAATTGATGCAGAAAATGAATACAATAAATTTGCTAATGAATCAAAAATTCAAGAAGAAAAAAGAGATAAAGAAATAGCAGATGCTAAAGTAGCCGCAATTACTGGAGCATTAGGTTCATTAGCTAGTTTAGTTGGAGAAAATAATAAATATGGAAAAGCATTAGCTATTACACAATCAATAATAGATACATATGCAGGTGCTACTAAAGCTTTAAAATCTGGACCGCCACCATTTAACTTTATTGCAGCGGCATCAGTTGTTGCAGCAGGTTTTGCTAATGTTAGAAAAATAACATCAACTAAAGAACCAGCACCTCCAAGTTTTGCTAAAGGTGGGACAGGAGGATCAATACCAACACCTGCAATATCAACACCACCAGCATTTAATGTTGTAGGAGCAACAGAAACAAGTCAATTAGCTCAAACAATAGCAACAGCACAACAAAAACCAGTAAGAGCATATGTAGTTAGTACAGATGTAAGTACACAACAAGCATTAGATAGAAAAACAGCTAACCAAGCAACACTAGGAAACTAAAACAAAATAATAAAATTAATATTGTTATAATATGGACATCATAGAATTATTTATAGACGAAGAGGACAATGTTTCAGGAATTGATGCAATAAGTATAGTAGAAAACCCAGCAATTCAAGAAGATTTTGTTTTTTTAAAGAACCAAGAGTTTAAATTAGCAGAACTAGATAAAGAAAAAAGACTTTTACTAGGACCAGCATTAATACCTAACAAACCAATCTATAGAAAGAGTGGTGAAAAAGAATATTACATATACTTCTCAAGAAACACTGTAAGAAAAGCAAGTGAGTTATTTCTACAAAGAGCAAAGCAACATAGATCAACATTAGAACACGAATCACCATTAAACGGTTTAACAGTAGTTGAAAGTTGGATAGTAGAAGGTGAAGAAGACAAGACAAGATTATATGACATGGATGTGCCAATAGGTACTTGGATGGTTTCAATGAAAGTAGACAATAATGACGTATGGGAGAACTATATTAAAACAGGAAAAGTAAAAGGGTTTTCAATAGAAGGCTATTTTGCGGATAAATTAGAAAGACCTAACGAGCCAAATAAATTTTCAGAGTGTAATTGTGATTCTAAATTAGATGAATGTATATGTCAAAATGAAGCTGAAAAGAAATTAAATGAATTAAAAGAATTGCTAAACAAAAACTATGAGTAGAATAAGATATACAGTTCCTACATCAGGAACAAGAGCTTGTTTATGTAGGGATAGAGATACCTACTCAATAGAATGTTGTAACGATCAAGATTACATGGCACAGGGTATAGGAAGTATTACAGGATCAATAAAGTTTTTATTGCAAGAAGATGGATATTATATATTACAAGAAAATAACGACAAAATAGAATTATAATTTAAGATAAAATGGCAAATAAAAAAATATCAGCATTAAACGCTGCAACAGCATTACAAGGGACAGAATTAATTCCTGTAGTACAAAGTAGTGAAACAAAATACACAACTTATAGTCATATTATAGATTATTACCACGCTACGGACTTAACAGTATCAAGTGGT
>Ga0209631_10002480_pt1 | contig 22059 bp, 50 predicted proteins | sample COG_08_FD_184752 | JGI IMG/M metagenome (GOLD analysis project Ga0209631, IMG submission 184752) | Pelagic Microbial community sample from North Sea - COGITO 998_met_08 (SPAdes) (version 2) | ecosystem: Environmental > Aquatic > Marine > Neritic zone/Coastal water | place: Helgoland, sampling... | reverse complement strand
TTTTTTAGTTAATATGAGGGCGAGTTGCCTCGCCCACACAAGTATTATTATTATGCTAAAGCTACAGTAGTAACTGTAGTTGCACCACTAGCTGATGTTACTGATAGCACGTCTGCTGCTATAGTTCCACCAATACCAGAAGTAACAATTATCATGTCACCTTGTTTTAGCTCTGCATATGCTGAGTTGAAGTAACCAGAACCTACAATAGTTCCGATTGCATCTCCGTCTATATAGAAGAAAACACTGTTACCACCAGCTTCAGCAATCTTTTTGATTGGGTTGTCTGTTGCGTATGCCATATTATTCTCCTATTATTCTGCACATTTCTGAACTCTAATACCATCAGAATCTACTAAAGTACCACCTATGCTAAGCATAGAAGTAATTAAGTGAGAAACTTTTTCTGGAATATAGTTCACTTCAGTTTTTACATCAGTTCCGACTCCTAAACCTAAAGCTGATTTATGGAAAGCTACAGTATGTCTATCAGTAGAACCAGAAGTTTCTAGTCCACTATGTACAAACCATAAGAATCCTAACCATCTTTTAGCAGTCATACCACCAGCGTAAGGTAGTTCACCTTCGCCAACGTATTCTACTCTAGAGAATTGATCCAATGCTAGTAGATCAGACCATTGTTTTGGTCCTACTACCCAGTATCTTTGATTGTCATCAGGAACGTCATTAGTATTGAAAAGTTCCATCATGGCAGTTGATTTGCCAAGATTCATTCCAGTACCTGTACCTGATGAGTTGTTTGCAAGAGTTGTAGCTCCATTCATAATCCCAGTTAATACACTGTCAGTTTTTCTACCTAAAGCGTATGCTGCAGATTGTGCAACTATTTGTCTCTCGTCAATGTTTACCTTTAACTCGTCTAGCTTGTCAACGTAATCAGCTGCATAGTAATCAGTTAAAGTGGCACTCACGTTACTGTGAGATAGATCCATTGCTACTACTTCAGCATGTCTTGCTTTAGTATTAGCAGATCCTTTTGCTACTTTCTGAAACTTAACAGTGTTACCGTTAACACCATTCACAGTTCTTACAAGATTCTTTAACTTAGAACCCATTCTTTGGTAAGCCATGTGAACTTCTGCTTCAAACTGAGTAATAAAGGCATTTGTTATTGATGTTGCCATTTTATTGTCCTTTGTTTGTTGTTAAGTTACGTTATTATCCGATTGTCTTACTAATGCAGGGGATTGTTGTCCTTAAGGGCAATCATTGAACATTTTTAAGGTCTTGATGAAAAATAGAATTTAGAACGATTATAAGCAACGCACAATTAAATCCATATCTTAGGAATAGTAATTACTTCTCCAAATTCTAAATTACCTTTTTTATCGTATGAATATGTTCCGAATAATGTGATGTATTTTTTTGTTTCTTTGTATATCCACATTTGGTTACACACAGCTTTAGCTGGTTCTTGTTCTTCCATATCTTCTTCAGATACCCAACCAGATTCAGAAACTGCATCTAACCAATGTAGATCTTTTTTAAGTTTTTTAAATTTAAACTTAATTTTTCTTTTCGTATGCTTTTTCATATAGCTCTGTTACACGTTTAACATAACCAGGATCTCTTTTACTTGAGTCCCAATATCTAGGATCTTGTAACATAGATTTCAAATCATCTTCATTTGGTGTTACTGATACCTGTGTCGGTGTTGTTGGTATAGGGCTATCTTTAGTAAGCTTCATTATTTCTTCAATAACTTTAACTCCATCAGCAGTAGCTGCAAGAGAAGAAAAAGTATTATAAGATTCTGGAGATAGATTTTTTTTACTCCAAAGCTCACCTGCTTCTATTCTTTCTTTAGCATTATCACCAAGCTTTTCCATCTCTCCATTTATATCTGGAAGTGTTGCCATGGCATTATTAACAAAAGCATTTACACCTTCATCAAATTGATCTTGTGATAATCCGTTTTTTTTAGCTGTATCTTTCCACCATTGTACTATTTCCATATCATCTGATACAGACACGTCTACATTTTCTGGAAGCTCTGGAAGATTAACTTTATATTCTTCTGGAGTTTTACCTAGCCTTTCTTGTTCAAGATCTGTTCTAATTTGTTTAGACAAATCTTCAGTTCTTGATCCAAGTTTTTTTTCAAGAGCATTATAACTAGAAGCTAAGTTTTCTAAGTTAACTTCTTTTCTATCAGCATTCCAAAATTTATCTTGTACAAATTCTGGTTTATCACTAGCAGGTTGCTCTTGTGCATCTGTGGTGACTGGTGCTGTATTTGTAGCATTATCATCTACCATCTTGTTCTCCTTTTTTTATTCTTGTTTGTATTATACCTGCAAGAAATCTCATTCCTTCTAAATGAAATAACTGGTTGCTATCAATGTTTGGACCTGCAACTGCTTCGGTAGTTATTGATTTGATATAGTCCAGGATAACTTTTCCGTCATCCCCTTTGAATAGTGCAGCAAAAGCTTTATTAAGTTTAACTTCATTATCTGAAGTTCTTACATATCCGTCTATTGATTTTGCTGGTATTGGTTTTTTATTTTTTAATCCATCCCATGACATTATTGAGGTACTTCTCCTTCTGGTGCAGAAGTTTGTAGTTGGCTTATTTGTTGTACTATCCGTTGTTGTTCTTCTTCATCTCGAATTAGTTTTTCTGGTAAGTTCATTTTTTCTGCTAAGTATTTAGCAGTTTCATTTTGATTAACAATTACATTAATCATTTGTGGTCCAAATGTACCAGCTATAATTTCATTAAATCTATTTACATCTGATATGTCTTGCATATGTTGTGCTTTAGCTAATGGAGATCTTGCTGCTACTTTAACTTCTCTACCATTTACTTTAGGTAATTCTATTCTACCTTGTTTAGATAATAATCTAATTATTCTTTTTAATAATGGATATATAAGTTCAGATTGTAATCTACCAAAAGAAGATCCTATCTGTCTAGATAGATCTGCCATTCTTTCAGAAACTTCTGTTGCTGTCATTGGTGTACCTTCTGGTCTTCCAAGAGTTTCCATATATAAAGCTTTCTTAATATTTTGCCTCATATCATTTAATACTAATTGTGCTACATCAAAATTAGCTGCTGCAGGTATAGGACTTATTCCTCTAGATCCTGGAGCTACTGGTATTAAAGATCCTGGAACTAATGATATGTTATCTGGATTTATAACTCCATCATCTTCATAAGTATAAACACCAGATACCGACATCTGTGCATTTTGTAATATTAATTCAATTGTAAGATTACAAGTTTTAATAGCACCCATTGCATTAAATATTGGTCCTCTACCATAAACTTCACCAGATGCTTTATTCCATCTAAATACTAAATAAGGATTAGATCCTTCTCCTGTATATTCTTCTTCAAGAATAACTGCTTTAGCTTCTTCCATAACTACACAGTATTTATATTTCTCTACATTGTTTTCATAAATTTTATAAACAGCTTCTATAATAGAACAATCTTTTTTCATTCTTAATGGATCAAAGTTTTCTGGTATTACAGCTTTAGGATATAAAACTTTAATGTGTTCTGGTTTAACAGATCTCTTTCTATACACAGTATCTATTCTACCATCTGGTCCATTCATTAAACATATTTTAGGTAATGGTACTGCTGTAAATTTAATTGGATTTACTGCATCACCTTCTTCAACTAACATACATCCTGTACCTACTGCTAAGTCCATAAAAGATTCGTGTATCTCTTGATTGAAGTTTGAGTTTTGTAATACTTCAAATACATAATCAGTTATTGCATCTAACTGTTTATTAATTTCTGGTTTTTGTTCTGGTGGTATTTCTACACCAGCTTGAAAATCTGCCCATCTTGCAAACGTAGGAACAATACCTGCTTGTAATCTAGAAGCAAACTCTTGTACTCCTACTACTGCAGTTTCATCAAAAATTTTATCTGTTCTTTTTTGACCTGGAGATTCATCATAAAATGATTCTCTGTTAGGAAGACAATACTCATAAGCTTCTTCAAATTTTTCTCTCCAGTGATCTTTTACAGACACTGCTTCTTGATACTTTTTAAGTATTCCTATTGCTTTATTTTCTGTATCTTCGTATTGCATTTTTTATCTCTACTATTTTTACTTTAATTTTTGAAATTAATCTATCTATAAATTTAATCATTTTCTGTACCTTTTTGTTTTGGCAGCAATTCCTTTTGGTTGTTTAACGAATTGTTTGCCTTTTTTATTACCACGTGCTTTACTTCTATTAGTCGCAGCTTTTTCTTTTGCGCTAAGACTTTTCCAAGCCTTGTCTGGTAAATACCTTCTTTTACCTTCTGACTTCTTACCACTGCTTGTTCTCCACTTTTGTTTGCTCCATTTTGAAAGCTTGTTGGATGAAGACTTAGAGCCTCTATAGCCTCCACCTGCTTTCTTATATATTTTTGTAGCAAGTTGCATAGCTCTAGCACTGTGTTTCCCTCCCATTTTTGCTTTGGCTTGAGCTTTAGCTCTTGCCCATAAAGCAGGTTTTGTTTTTTTTGCAGTAGACATTATGTTTTTTTCTTATGTCTATTTGCAAAATTCCTAGCAGCTTCTACACTGCCAAATCCCCAAGCTTTTAACGCTAAAGCTTTTCTTGTGGGTTTACCATTCTTATCTTTCATTGGTCCTTTCATTCCTGCAAACCTTGCTGCAAATGAAACTCGTCTTGGGTTAGTTCCAGTTTTAACTGGAGCTTTTAAATTAGAACCTTCCGTTCTTTTAAAGAAAGCTCTACCTTTAGCATTAAGTCCACCTTTTTTATTTTGATAAACTTTTGCTACCATTACCCAAAGAAACCTCTACCACCTGCTTTTGAAAATAAAGATCTTGATCCTATAACACCTTTAGCTTTTTTTTCAGAATAAGATTTAGCTTCTCTTTCAGCATCAGCTTTTCTTTTTTCTTCAGCAGCTCTTTCAGCAGCAAGTTGTTTATCTAATGCATCATTTCTTGGTGGTGGTTCTTGTTTAAATATGCCTCCCATTAGTCCTCCTGTTCGTCTATGTCGTTAAAATCTTCTGTTGTCAAAGAACCATATCCAGCTTCCATCTCACGCATTAAGTCATCTTCTTGATCGTGAAGATCTCTCATTTCGTCTATAATTTCTTGCACTGTTTTTTTGGGTTTTGACATATCAATCCCAAAATGACTTATATCCTTGTTTAATCAACGCACAATAAAGTTGATAGGGGGTAATAATATACCACTTATAGAATCCTATTAATCTCATCATAAATGCTACACAGGTTAAATCTTTAAATCTAATAAGATGCCATTGATCTTTTACTGGACATCTTAATACTTTGAATTGTTTTAAATAAGCTAACATATCTTCTAGCTCTTTTTTATCTAAATGAGATAATCTAATACCTGCATGAGTATATTCTAGATGAATCCAAGAATCGTGTTTAGAATTATATGATATAGCTCCACAATGTTTAAAACCTTTTTTTAAAAACTGTAACCAATCTGGATAAGGATATTCATCTGCTTCGTAAAAATATACTAACCATTCCTTTTGAACAGATCCCATACTTTCCTTTTAATTGGTTTGTTAGTTTTAAATACATCAAAATCTCTTTTAGCTATAGTTGGTTTTGATCTAGCTTTACCTGCTAGTATTGTTCTACCTTCTCCAGCTCCCATCATTAAATATTGTAAAGCATCATGCACGTGGGAGTATCTATTCTTTAATGGTTTCTCATCATATCTATCACCAGATACTTGTAGTCTTCTATAATGATAACCACCATTAAATCCTTTTTTTAAATTTACACATTTACGATCTATTAAAAATCCAGGCTTACCATCTAGTAATCTAGATAGAGCTGCGTCTACAGCTTCTATTCTTAAAGCTACATCATTTGATGGAGCAGGTAATGCATTAAGACCTTGTTGCCTCATAATTTGGAATGGAGTTCTTTCATCTGTTTGAGATCTAAAATCTCCAGCAGGATCTCCATAGATCATAACTTCATATCCTTTATAATATTTTGCAAGATCATTTCTTAATAGTTCTGAGAATCTAATTACACCCATATCAAAACAAACAAGTTCATTAACAATATGCCATCTACCTGTAACAGTTCTTTGTCCAAAGATAGCTGCAGGTGTTAATCCAAAGTCAACTCCTATCCATATAGGTTGATTAGGATTAAGCTCTAATTGTTCTTTTGATGAATGCAATTCTTCTTTAAAGTTTGGATATACAGGTTTACCTTCTTCAATAGATCCAAGCTTATTCAAAACATAAACATCAATCCAACCTTTTGTTTTACCTCTAATAATATTAGAGTAATATTTTTCTGTTAGATTTTTTTTGTTTTCTGCGAGTTCTGCTGGATCATATCTAGTCGTAACTCCATTTTCTTTTATTTCCTTCATTGCAGGAGGTTGAGTATGAAAACTCCAGTTATCTGGTTTGACTAACATCAAAGCTTCATCTCTTGAAATATGATCTGGTACTGGAACATCACCAGACATAATTGCCCACCAATGATCTTCTTCTGGAGCATTAGTATCTGCTATTACTCCATACCAAGAAGCTCCACCTTCTCTCATACTAGGAAATCTTCCTACCCTCATTGTACACGCATCTATAATTGATTTAGGTAATTCTCTAGCTTCATTAACCCATACACCTGTAAGCTCTAAAGATAATAATTTCTTTACATCTTCTGGTCTATCTAAAGCTAAGAAGATAACTTCTATATCTAAATCATTCTTAATAATTCTATGTGTATAAGGAACACTCCAGGCAAAGTTTCCCCATACATCTTCTGGAAACCAATCAAGCCAAGTTTTAATTGTTGTAGTTCTAAGTTGTGGATTTGTATTTCTTATAACTGCCCATCTAGATTTACGAACACCTTGATCATTTTTTTTTTGAAGTAAAGCTCGTCTAAATATTTCTATACAACAAGATACTGATTTCCCGGATCCTACTGGTCCTCTAATACCTCTAAAGAAGTCATCAGACTTCATAAAGGTTTTTATTGTTTGACCTTCTGGTTTGTATTTAAAATTAATCGACATTTACACCAACATTAGATTTTAACAAATTATAAATTGTTTCCTCACCAAAAGCTTCTACTAATTTATCAGCTTCATAATCTGTTATCATATGTGTAGGGTAATTTTTTAGATGTACTTTCTTAACTATTGTTCTTAATCTATTTCTGTCTTTTTGACTTATAGTATGGATGAACGACATTTCTGTGCCTTTACTTGTAATAGTACATCTTCAAGGATTTCTTTTTCTGTACCATATTTTTTAATAAAATTTTTTTTGTCTAAATGAATCCCAGTTCCACCTTGATGATGCTCATAGCATAAAGGTACAACTTCAAAATGAGAAGATCTTCTACCCATACCTACATTACCAGAACCATTGTTTCTAATATGGTGCAAGGTAGCAGGTGCTTTACAAATATAGCATCCTAATTGAGCTACCTCATCCATATGTCTTTTTTCTTCTTTGGAAGCCATTACTTTTTTTTCTTAGCTGCCATTATCTTTTTTTTTAGCTTAGCTGGTAAATTCTTTTGTTTACCTTTTAAGCTACTGCTTGGTCTTCCTCGTTTTGAACCATAGGTTCCTTTACCGTAGGGCATTGTTTCTCCTGTTCGTTTGTTTCTTCAAATGTAGATCTACATCCATCTGGTGTTGCTGCTGAAGCCATCTGTATTGCTTGTATATCATTATTTGCAGAATATACAATCTCTCTTTTGAAATTGTCACCTTGCCATATGTTTACTTTGTAATTCATGCTTTCTCCTATTGTTATTGGGAAAGGCGAACCTATACTTAAAAAAAAATATTATAAACGCACTTAGCTGCCTTGACGATTATACTTCTTAAACGTACGTCTTTTATGTTTGTTCATAGAAGACTTTTTGGGATGTCTTCCTAATGACGTACCTTTGGGGATTCTTTCGTGGGTAACTTTATCTTTAAACTTCTTTGCCATGAAATACTATTTTGACCTCTGTTGTCTGTGGTAGTTCCCTCGTCAGCTAAAGCTGGTGAGTTTTGCCCCCACCCTCCGACTCTGCGAGTCTGGAACGTGTGGTGGCATACCAACGCCTATCAAGATAAGTCTATATTAATCTTAATATCCCCCTGTATATTGTGGGCTATTCGATCGGGTGCTTTTAATCCTGCTCGATCAAGGATGTCCCTAGATGCTTCTAGTTGGACATACTCAGATCTTGCCCCTGATGAAAGCTCGATCATCTTTCTACTCGCACTTACTGCGCCTAAGCCTAGAGTCTGTGCTACTACTTGTTGCATATAACTCTGTACCTTTGGCAAACGTAGTGTGCGAGAAGCACTTACTCTCGCTGACTCTTTACTTACTTGTGTTGAATAACCTGCCTTTTCTGCAGCATCTGTTATACTACACCCTGTTGATACGATAGTATCGACTAATGCTCTTTGCTTATCTGTAAGATCATCTTTCATATAACTTTATTATTCTACTCCTATAAGTACGTAGTGTCCTAATTTACTGGTGTCAAGCATTATTACGACACTTTAGTTGTTCCTCGAACTCACAATACTATATATGGGTGCGACTTACCAGTCGCCCCTAAAGGAGTAGACATCCGTCTACGCTATTGACCCCATACGCAATTTTACTTCGTAAACCATAAGCTCCTACTTTACCAAGCTTCGCTTGGACAGTCGCTTATATATTGCTATGGGTCCCCCCACACACACGGGTTAACGGTGCTTGTATCACGAGTTTGCCTCAATGAACAGTGCAAGGGACATCAGCGCCTCACCTAAAGGTGATTCCCCTTCGGGTGCGCTGTGTCGCACTGTATCATTGAGCTTTGCCTCGTGATGACTGCACCCCCTGTCCCCGTGCGTTAGGCACTTGGATGATAGTTAATCTAACAAGGAGGTTATAATGGACTATGTAAAATACTATGAACTAATAGTTGATGACTGTAATAAGATAAGAGTCAATGAGCTATATAGTTTAAGAGAAGAAGCTGTTGTAAAAGGTAATCATGATAAGGTTATCGAATTAGACAGTGAGATAAATCAACTAACCAAGGAGATATATGTTAGCTAGTGAAGTAGATACTGCTGATTATAGTGACAGCAGATTAGATTCAATGGATACAGTATTGGATTCCGTTGATATAAAAGTTGGTGTAAAAGCATTTTTTGAAAATGTAATTACGCCATTTGCAGAGCAGAAAGATTGGGCTATGTTAGCAGAATGGAATGCTAATAGTATAATCGGTTGCTTTCAAAGACATCTTGATCAATGTATAGCTAGTTCTGATAAGACAAGAGATCTTATGAAGAATGCTATGAGAGAAGATGTAGGTACTGAGATTTCTATGCTGAATGTAGATAAGCTAATATTCAGACGAGATGCTCAAGATCTAAACATCAAAAGAGCAGAGATGATAGTTAATGAGTTACTTCTGACATATGAAGTAGCGTTTGGTAAAAAGTTTATGCCAAGAGCTAAGTCATCTGGAAAAGATGTAACAAAACAAGCACAGATGAAAGAATACAATCTGGCTAGACTTAAAGAAGCTATGAAGAAATAGTTTCTAATTATTAAGCCCAGCGATCAAAAGCAGGTCGCTGGGTTTTTTTTATCGTTCAAGACCAAAAAAAATGATCGGCGTTGTAACTCACTGGAGTTGCTGCCGAGTTGAATAACATCCTGAGTCTAGGAATATATACTAAGTATAACTAGCAGGAATGTAAGATCTAGCTAACACCAATGGTATTGAGGGGTTAGTTAGTAAATAATAAAGGAGATATATGAAAGAACTAATACAACTTAAAAAGATGTTAACTGATGCACATAAAGAAATCAGAAGTAATAAGAAAAAAACGTTACCAGCTTTTGGTGTAGAAATGTATCTACTAAATTGCATTATTCAATGTAATGTTGTTTTAAATAAAACTAATGAAAGGAAAAAATATGTTAAATAAACTACAAGATTGGTTAATGAATGTAGCTGCCAAATGGATTTGGTTTGCTATAATGTTACCAATAAGAATAACATTAGGTTTATGTTTTGCTGTTGCAAAGTATATGCCTAAAACTGTTCACTTACCTTACAAAGTAGTTAAGGTTGAAAGAGAACAATCTAGTAACAATCAAACATGGTGGAAATAATATGTCATTTATAATGTTAGTAATAATTGCAATAATGATAGGGTATGGTATCACATTGGCTAAAGACAATATTGATATGATAAATCAAATTAATCAAAACATCCGTATTGAATTAGACAATCAACGTACTGAAAGGATGAACAAATGGGAACAAACAAAAAACTTAGACAAGAAAATCTAGATACACTGCTATTCGATTATGCAGAATGTAAAATAGAATGGGATGAGTATCTGTCTGGTATAACTGCTCTTGGTATTCAATCTCCATCAGAGATAGATGAATATAAAGATAAAGCAGAGGAAGCTAGATATGATTACAAAGTTTCTCAGTATCAAGCTAAGTATTAAAGACATTATTGTTTTAGAAAAAGTTATACGTCAGTATATGCTAGAACAAGAAGCTTTAGCTTATAAAAATACTAAAGATATAGATGCATACACATTGCATAAAAAGATTAAAAACATAATAGCTTTATACGATTTATAGAATCCTAGGTGGTATGTTTTAGTGGTTAGTCATCTAATCCCTCCCTAACATACTTACATAAACACACAGTTGCGTTGCACTGTGGGGATATAAGCAACGCACAAAGCTCCCTCGTAAGAGAGAGCTATATAACAATTAGAAAGAAAAAATATAACTATGAAAGGTATATTATGATGTCCGTTATCAAATCTCAGATAGAGAGTCTACGCACAAATACAATGGCTATGATACCGAAGTTTTTTAAATTTTGGAAATTTATATTTGTTGGCATAATAAGTGGCTTAATATGGCTATTATATTTAATAGGTGCAGCTGTAGATATAATAATTTCAATATTAAAATTAGCAAAAACAAAAACAAAGGAAGAAGATGTACAACGTAATACTATGGAAAGATAATGGTGATGAAAACTTTCACGTTTTTAAACACAAACCTACATTTGATGATTTGTATAAATTAATCGGATGTAGTTTAATAGAAATAACTAAAGGATATAATCCAGAAGTATCTAAAAAATCATTTGAAATGTATATAGATGAAGAAGGTAAACATAACAATTTATCTTATCCAAACAAAAGAGCTACAATAGCTTGGTTTGAATGGCAAAAGAGAACTAATAGACAGTCATTGCCAGGCGATAAAATTGTAGGTCATGCAGCTATAATAAGAAAGGTAAAAGATGAACATAAAGACTCTACTAAAGATCTGTAAAGCAACAGGTAGAACTATACCTTGTGATATGCAAGATCAGATTAACGAAACATATTATTCGGAATCTAAAGCTGAACACGTTCCTATAGCAGATATGGATATTGTTCATTTAATAAGAGCATTTAACAAAATGAAAAATGATAAAGAAATTGTCAAAGCATTTGATGATTTAATAAAACGAAAGGTAAACTAATGTCTAACTGTTATTATCATTCGTTATCATCAGTTAAAAAATGGGGTGGTAAACCAGAAGATTACCAAGCCATACATAACTGGTTTGACGAATCAAAAAAGATTGTAGCACACTTTACTCATAGAGCATTACGACATCACGCTGAAGGTTGTTTTGCTGCCGAAAAAGAGTTTGGTGTAACAATAACAAATTCTGATGGTAAAAAAGTTCCTGTCAGATTAATTGCCGAAAGACATATCAAAGAAGATCTAGGATGGATTCCTAGTTTTCAAGATTGGGCAATTCAAATCAAAGCAACTAAATGGATGATGAAAGGACAACATAAACTATGAGTGAAGAACGAAAAATAACAGATGTAATTAAAGCTTTAAATAAAGCTGGTATTACAAAACTAGAAATCTCATATTCTGGTGGTGGTGATGATGGATCATTTGAAGAAGTTAATTTCTTTAAACAAGAAACAAAAGGCACTGTTGCTAAATTAACAAAAACAGTTCCTTGTACTGTAGATTGGACTAAAGTTTTAAATTTATCAGATGACGAAGACTATAGTGATGAAGACTTCTTAGGATCTGTGTATGGAGATCATGGAAGACTTAATCAATGGTACACTTTTGCAGGAGAATATTCTTGCAATGGTACTATTACTGTTGATACAGAAACTGGTGAATTTGAAGATGATGGTATGCAAACAACAGAAGAAGGACAACATAATTCTGGAAATATATACAAGGATTCTTGTAGAGATATATTTGGAAAAGACGTAGCATAACAATAACAAAGGAAAAATATGAAACCAATAAGAAGTAATGAACTACTTCATCTTGATACACTTATAAAAAGTAAGTTTAGAGATAGAAGACAAACTATTGAGTCAGATATAGAATCTACTACTCAAAAACAAACTGATAAAAATTATAAAAAGTTTGTTGATAGATTAGGTATTAAAGCTCAAATAAAAGCGTTTAAAGAAGCTGATCAAAAACTTGTAAAGTTTCAAGAACAAAAAGAATCTTATGAGTCTAAATTAAGTGCAATTAGACAAACTAAGAAAAGAGAGCTACAAGATAAAATACAATCTTGGTCATCTATTAGAGGATGGCAAGATGGTTATAAACAAACAATGCAAATAGACATAAAAGATTTTGATGATGTTGAAAGTGTATTATCTACAGCTTGTAAACAAGAAACAAAGAAAGCCGTAGAAAAACTACCAAAGTTTAAAGTAAAACACGATTTAGATTTGCTTGAAGAACAAGCTCAAAATGTGTTATATTCTGGTAGCAATATAAAAGAAACTTGGAATTATTTAGGTCAAGTATTTCAATCTTCTGGTATACCAGTAGCAGCACCTAAAGGATTTCTACAAATAGAAAGTAAATAATGAAGATAGACGAGTACTTACAGTATCTCGCTTCAACAGATGAAGCCTTTGCTAAAACACAAGCAGAGGTTTCGTATGGTGACGATATGCTAAAGCATATTAAAGGTGCTTATATTTCAGCTACCGAAGAATCAGTAGCTAAAGCTACCGAAAGATTTTATGCGTCTGCAGTTTATAAAAACCATATAAACAAGATTCATAATTTAAATGTACAATTGTTAAATCTTAGAAATAAACGAAGAACTGCTGAAATGAACATAGAAGTATGGAGATCATTAGAAGCAAGTAGAAGGAAAGGAAACGTATAATGGAAAACATTTATCAACACATTGGTACACAAATAAAAAGAAGACGTGTAGCTGGTATAGGTAGATCCTATAAATTAGTTACACAATCAGAACTTGCTAGAGTTTGTTCTGTTTCATTTCAACAAATTCAAAAGTATGAAAAAGCTACAAATGCTGTACCAATTCATAATTTAATAAAGATTGCAAATTACTTTGATACTTCAATCTTAGAGTTTTTACCTGCTGCCGAACTTAATCAAGCAGTAGCAAAAGAAGAATCACATAGCATATAACCTCTGTGGTTGGTGGGTTGGATTTCCCCCTTCCCACCATATATAGTTGACAGCTACCGAAATATTTATATATCTAGTAGATATGTCAAATAAAGCATTAGGTTTACAATTTCACAATCAAGTAATCCCTCAATTTGTAAAATTGCGTAAAGAAAAATCTATTTCTCAATTAGAAATGGATGAGATTCTAGGAGTAGCTAAGGGTCTTGTTTCAAAATGGGAGTGTGGTATAAGAAAACCTAGTGGTTGGTTGTTCTGTTGTTGGGCAGAAGCACTAAACGCAGAGATAATAATTAAAAAAAAGGACAAATAATATGGCAGTAAATCCAGATATAGATCCAAGTAGTATAACAAATGATCCTATTGTAAATAATGTTGTTGAACTAATAGTTAAACGACACGTACAAGGTATGGAGAAGTTTGGTAGAACTATGGAAGCTAATAATAGACCAATGGATGAGTGGGTAGATGAAACGATTGAAGAACTTTTAGATGCAATACATTATTTAACTAAGATGAAATCTATGTTCAAAAAATTTGATGTAGATAAAGCTAAAGTTAAAGGAGCATTACAAAGTTTAGAGAAAGAATCAACTCATGAAAATAAAGAAGCCTCTTGATGTAACACCATATCACGTTAGACAACAACTGTGGTATATGTCGTTATTAAAGTTTTACAAAAATATAGAATTTAATGAAAATATTTATAATGAATTTGCTACTAAATTATTAGCAGGTAAATTAGATCAAGTTACATTAAAGCAATTAGATAAACTAAGAAGACAACATAATGAAAAGAAGAAAAAACAATACGAAGAAATACGAAAGAAAAAAGCCACTCGTTTGGGACTCAACTTTAGAAATATATTTAGACAAGTCAAAAAAGGTTAGTGGCTATTACATAAACAATGGAAGGATAGAAGTATTATATGAAGAAAGATTTTGATCGTAAACAAGGTATTGGTGGCAGTGATGCTACCAGATTATATCATGGTGACTGGCATGATTTATATTTAGAAAAAATTGGTGATGTAGAAGGACCAGATTTATCTAGAGTATTACCAGTACAGATGGGAATACATACAGAAGATCTAAACATAAAATGGTTTCAACAAGAAACTGGTATTAAAGTTGTAGGTGAACAAGTGTTTATTACATCTAAAGTATATCCATTTATGTATTGTAATATAGATGGAGTCTGTTCAGAACCACATACTTTATTAGAATGCAAACATACAAATGCATTTAGTAATGAAGTAAAAACAGCAGACAAATACAAAGCACAGATCCAACATTACATGATGGTATATGGTGCTAAGAAAATGTATCTGTCAATGTTTTTTGGTAATCTAAAATGGGGACTTGTTGAAGTACTTCCAGATAAAGAGTTTCAAGAAAAGCTTACAGCTGCTGAAGTTCTATTCTGGCATATGGTACAAAACAAAATAGCTCCACCAGATTTTGTAGATTTTAATAACTTTGATGCACAAATAAAGGAACATAATAATGGTAGACAAATCATACCCTTACTCTCCAGGCAGTCGTAATGTTGACACTTCAATAGAAGCTGCTGAATTAATTAAAGAAGGTGCAGATACTATTAGAAGAAAAGTGTTTGATGTAATTATTAATAAGGGATCTATAGGAGCTACAGCTGATGAAGTTGCTGAGTTGTTATCTCTTAGTTCCTTTACAATAAGACCTAGAGTAACTGAGCTTTTTAAGCAAGGTAAAATAGAAAGAACAGATAAGCGTAAAAACAATAGTGGTAGAAAAGCTTATGTGTACATAGTAAGTAAGAACCACATTAACAATCAATATAGTGAGAAAGGAATATGATGCATATCGATTCATACAAAATATTTTCATATGGAAGTACATGGAAAAATGGAAAAGAAAGTAAAAGTCAAACCATTAAACAAATGTTAACTTCTGATGATTGTATTACAGGAAGACAATTAATACAATTGTTATCTGATGTAGAAAATAGTTGGCATGGCGATTATGGAAATAAAGATTGTCATGTTGAAATAACATTTAAAAATAGAGAAAGGTAATATAATGAGAACAGGTGATGAAAAAAACTTTTTTATATGGGATCAAGTAAAAAATACTAATCCTAAATATACAAAAGCTTTTACAAAGTTTGGTGGTAAGGAACTAACAACAATAGATCCTATGTATCAAATACAAGTAATGACTGGTATGTTTGGACCAGTAGGTAAAGGTTGGACATACAATGTTAATTATACATATACAGATAAAAATGTATTTGCAGAAGTAACAGTAAAATACTTTGACAAAGCTTGGAATGAGTTTGGTCCAGTATCTTCAGTACAAGCATTGTATAAAAAGAATGGTGGACTAGATGACGAAGCACCGAAGAAAGCTATGACTGATGCATTAACAAAAGCATTTAGTCATCTTGGTGTAAGTGCTGATGTGTTTCTTGGTTTATTTGATAACAACAAATATGTTCAAGAAATGAAAGCTAAGTTTGAAGCACCAAGTAATATTAAAGTCATAAACACAAAGGAGTTAAATGATAAACAAAGTAATGTTGATAGGAAGACTGGGAGCAGACCCAGAAATTAAACAAACAAAGAAAGGCGAATCCTTTGCCAATCTATCTTTGGCTACTAATAAAAAGTACAAAGATAAATCTGGTGAATGGGTAGAAAAAACTACCTGGCACAAAGTAGTTGTGTGGGATCCAAGACTTTCTGAAACTATGGAAAAGTATGCCAAGACTGGTACACAATTATACGTAGAAGGTGAATTAGAAACTAGACAGTATAAAGATTCTAATGATCAAAACAGAATTGTAACAGAGGTAGTAGTGCCTCGATTTACAGGTAGTATTAGAATGGTTGGTGATAAATCTAAATCTTCTGGTGGTGATAAACCTAAGCAAGATTCAGATTTTGATAGCCAGTTTTAATAGGTTAAGCAACTCACCTATATGGGCAAGTCCCAAATAAACAGTTGTATTATTAACAAAGTTGTTTGACTTTGTTGGTTTATAAACATCTAGTGTTGTATAACTAGGGGCGAGAAATCGCCCTTAGTTTTTTTTATGTGAGGTGTTCGCTGCCGAAATACTATATAGGTTTATATTATGAAATCTTATTTAGAACTTAAATCTGTTTTTAAAGATCGTAAAATTGTAGAGAAAAATGTCATAGATGTATATGATGACATTGCAGATCAACTCACAATTAAATTATTAAAAGGATTAAATGTAGATGAAGCTCAAGTAGCTTTAGTATCTAACATTATGAGTATGGCATCATCCTTTAATAATAGAAAATTTGTTATAGATTTACTTCAAGGAGCTTTAGCTGAAGTAGAATCAGAGCATTTTGTAGAAACAGGCAATAGACTGTCATAGAGCTACGTACATAAGCTTTATAGCTTATAGGCAGGGTGAGTCGCATTAGACCTACAATCTTAATTGTAGAGCTTCTCAGAGCTTTCTAGGTCGTCTTTTTTCATGCATTGATAATGAGCTGTGCTTTTATCTGCAAAACAGACAAAGCTCTCTTGATTGTTAACAGTTTCTCCACAATATCTACAGATACCTACATCTATAGAAACTACTTTAGAACGATTCCAAGTTTTCTTTTTCACTATTCAAGGATAAGTGATTTAATAGATTTAGATCCATCAATATTAATTTCAAGCTCTGCTTTAGATTTAATACATTTATAATCTATGTTAGCTTTTATCTGTCTAGTAGCTTCACGTTTATGTTTAAGACATACAGACATAGACTCTTGTATTCTATGCTCTTTAATGTCTGGTCCTATAAACATAAGTAATGCTATAATTTCTGTGACCATTAATGTCCGTTCCCATTCTTTCTAACTTTATCTTTTAAATCTTCAACATCAGCTAATGCTTTTTCTAATTGTGATTTAAGAAACTCAATGTTAACTTTGTTAGTCATATTCATTTCTTGAGTAGACTGTAATTTTTCTACCGTCTTATAAAGATCTTCTAATAAAAAATGTTGTTCCTGGTCAGTAGGTACTTGCTCGGATTTTTTAAGCAAATCATTTTCAAATAATTCTCTTGATGTTTCAAGTGATGTAAGTCTAGCTGTAACTTCTGTATATGCAAAGACACCCATAGCAACTGCTGCTATTATACCTAACATATTTTTAACTGGCATTGATACCGAAGTATTATCAGAGATCTTCATTTTCGTTTCATAATGTCAGCACCTTTAAGACCATAGATAGCACTGACTACTCCTATAAAAATTGCTTGATACCAGTAAGGTAAATTTTTAAAATACTCAAAAAATAAATCTAAACGATTACGTATTTCTGGATCGTCAGAAAAAACAGACCAACCCAAAAGAAGAATAGGCATAGATACAAGCACCAAGACAAACTCATCTTTCCAACCATTGTCATTGCTTTCAAGAATTTTTGCTTTATATTCAATTTCACCTTTAGCCATTTGCTCTGCATGGTGCATTTGTGCATCTGACATTAACTGTTTTGTTCGTTGTTTATTTTGATAAATCTTAGCTCCTGTTTTAACACCAAGTGATAATAAATTCAACCACATATTAATACTTCCATACGTTAGGTCTAACTACATATTTTTGATCAACGTCTTGTGTTAACCAATCAAGATGAGTAAAACTTTTAGCTATACCAATACCTGTAGGTTTTGGTTCGTAATGTAATGCAAAGTCTATAAGCTTATATTGAAGCTGTGTATTAGTTCCTATGTCAACTGCCATACCTGTTGTATGTGGTCCATTAGGACCAGTTGAAGATACCGAATTATTATGTTCGCTGCATCTATAACCAGAGTTAATACTTACACCTTGATCTATATACTCTCTCCAATCTTGACAAAATTTTACTGCAACTTCTTGCATTTCATTTTTGCCACAATGTGAACACTTAAATTCTTCTTCAGAAAAATTTGGGTATTGACTATAATCCATATTGTTGTTCCAATCTATCCATTGAAATAAACTGACTCTCTTGTATATGATTATCCCAGATACCGAGTTCAACCATACCCCAAGACCAACCAGTTAAATTTAATTTAGCATACTCCTCTACATGATTGAAGGGCAACGCACAACCTACATTAACTATTCTTACATAATTTTTATCACCTATTTTTGGAGCTTTCCAATCTCTATATTTATGAGTGTGTCCAAATACAATATCGTTAGTTGCATCATTAGCTATTTGTATCTCACAGTTTTTACCACCATATTCTTTGCCCATAATATTTAATGGACAATGTGTAAATGATACCCCTGCAATATTTTTAAATTCTCCGTACTGAGAAAATTTCCAGTTACGACTAGAAAAAGAATCGTGAAGCTCCTTTTTCATCATCCCCTGGATCTCTGGAATATTTTCTTCAAATCTATAAACACGTTGTTCATGATTACCAAAAGTACAATGTCTAGGTATTCTATCGTTGTCTATATATTTATCTAACAGATCTATAGATGTACGCATAGATTCTATATCTTGCATATAAGCATCTTTAAGTTTACCTGCTTGTGTAGAATTTTTTTGAAAAAAACTTAAGCTATCAAAAGAAGCCCAGTCACCTATTTGAATTATATAATCTGGTTTAATAGATTTAATATATTGACCCATCCATTTAAAACGATCTTGTTTTATATGTGGACTGTCGTGTGCATCTCCAACAACTATTATCCTATGCCCCTTCAACATAAATTTCCTTACAACTAAATTTTGTTGCTAACTTATATTGGTTTATGTCATCTACTGTGTGTGGTAAAAGTATGCTTAATCTATGAGCTTCTACAACGCACTCATTCCATGTATTAAATAATTCTGTTATATTTACTTTAGGAGAACATTCTCCATTAGTAAAAGAACAAATCCAAATTGCTAATGCAAATTTCATCTAATGTTAAAATAACCTAAAATTCCTACTGCTAAACTACCAAGTATAACAAGAACTTTAACTATTCCTTTTCCAGTAGAAACATGATCACTTAATACTTCTACTTTTTTTTCAAGTCTTTCAATAGATTTTAAAATGTTATTCATTCTTTCAGCACAAATTTTTTCATGAGCTGAAAGTCTTACACCTGATGCTAATTCATTAAACTGTTTAGGTGTAAGTTTTTTTTTAACCATTACCTTGCCGTAGCTGGTACGTTGTTACTTCCTACTAATGGTGCTTTTGCAAACGCCATATAAATGTATACAGAATTATTTGAATTTACAGACGCATCAACTGTTCTACATTTGAATCCATTAGAAAGTATATCTATAAAAGAATTATCAACTTCTGCAATATTATTGTTTGCTTCCAAGTAATCATTATAAGGATTAGAACCACTCATTCTTTTAGTGTCAAACATCATCCAATCATTAGCACTATCAGTTCTTTTAATCATAATAAAATCTGGTTTAAAACCTGTGTAAATAAATGTACCATCTACATTTTCATACGCTGTGTATGAACCAAATTTACTGAAACCAGTTTTCTCTGCAAAAGCATAAGCTATATAAGTACCTGATGAGTTATTAACATCATTCCAACTTCCTAGAGTAATTAATGAAGTTGATGGAGCTGTATCATTAAATGTTCCTGAGTTAGCTGTTTCTGTACCATTTGTATTTAAATAAGAAAATAGATTAAATCCTCTTGCACCTGTTCCAACTATCCAATTAGAACTTGTATCAGTTCTTTTAATCATTACAAATTTTGGAGCTACTCCTAATCCATGACCAATCGTTGCTCCAGCAGAACCATTACCATTATACTTTATAATAGACACTCCTGATGTTGTATTAGCTGATGTGTAAGTAGTATTTATAGTTCCGTCTGTGTTTGATGAACCTTGTCCGTTGGCAAGCCAATTCCACGATACGTGAGCTTCTGTGTTTCTATTTATTGCAGACCAACCACCCAAAGTAAAACCATCTGAGTCAAACGATTTAACACTTTCATTTGGAGATGAGGAAGTATATTGTTGCTGAGTATTATCAGTGTGCAAATATTTATTAGTTCCTCTCACTGCATCACAGACAACGTGATTATCGGCAAAAGTACGTCCCTTCAACCAGACCCAATCAGGCTGAAAGCCTACTCCTGTTATAGCTTGGTCAGAGCCATTACCTGTATAAAGTTTTGTTTTAAAATAATCTTTTGCGTTTATTGAATAAGCCATTATAAGTTTAATCCTTTCGTTGATAGAGCTGTGAAACCAGTTGGTACATCATACTCAAATTTACCGATACCTGATGCGTTACTTCCTTCTGATGATATTAGATTTGCAGTAGTTCCGTTTGCAAAATTACCATTGCCAGTATTGATTATGCAATCAGCATTAGATGTAGCAACACAAAAAGTGTAACTATCGCCAGTTAAACTAATACCACCAGTATTTGTTGCTGGATTTGAACTAACATTCCAAACACCATTTTTTCCTAGAAAAAGTTTTTTATTATCGAGGTCTAGAGCTAAACAAAGTCTATCACTTGTACTCATACTTCCTTGATTCCATTGTGCTGAAGAAACATTTGCACCTGAAGAATAAACAATACCATCATTTCTTACACCAACGCTTTTGTCTGCTGCGTATTCACCCATATAACCATTATTACCTAATGTAGTTCTTTCTATGTCTCCACCATTCGTTAGGCAAACTCCTGCCCATTGAGAAGCACCTAATAAAAATTCTGCGTAATATTTTCCACTTGTTGCACCTATTGTACAACCTATTCTTCTATAGGTACCTGATGTTGTTCTATGACAATTATTATTACCATTTAAAAAATTTGCACCTGTTTGTGGAATTAAAGGATTTAAAGTAGCAAAAACATTACTAGGACAATCTTCAGTATTAGTTAGTGTACCACCACCTAATGTAAAGTTGTTAGAGTTAGATGATTGGTCTGTAATTGTGTTTCCATCTTTTAAAATTGTATAACCATTTGCACCTAATGTAAAACTAGGTGATGTATTTATTTTCCATTCACCAGTTGTTGCGTCTGTAGAACCGAAAACTGTAGGTGCTAAAGCTGTTCCATCACAAAAATGAACATGACTCATTATTCCATTAAAATTTTGTCCAGAAGAAGCAGAACCAATGTTGTATGTAGTTCCATTATCATTAACTTCTGTATATCTATTTAAAGTAGGATAAGTTGCTGTGTGAAATGCAGTTTCCTGTACTCCATTTACATATAATTTTATTCTATCTGCAGATGTTGATTGTGTTGTATCTACTGCATAAACAATATGATACCAAGCATTAATATCTCTAAATTTTCTATGAGTATCTAAGGTTGCTGTAACACTTCCACTTTGTTTCCATTGTAACTTTAAATTTCCACCATCAAGGTAACAATAATTGTAATTATTACTATCATTAAAAGCACCCCCTAAAGATTGAGTTGAAGATGTGTCGGCTATTTTACACCAAAAAGATTGTGTAAAAATTTGTCTGTTTCCAGCTACCTGTGTTCTTGTTAAATATGTACTAGCCATTAGTTAAATTGTCCCCCACCTGTTGCTCCAAA
>Ga0209631_10002478_pt1 | contig 22068 bp, 19 predicted proteins | sample COG_08_FD_184752 | JGI IMG/M metagenome (GOLD analysis project Ga0209631, IMG submission 184752) | Pelagic Microbial community sample from North Sea - COGITO 998_met_08 (SPAdes) (version 2) | ecosystem: Environmental > Aquatic > Marine > Neritic zone/Coastal water | place: Helgoland, sampling... | reverse complement strand
CAACAAATAGTTATTCCTTGAACGCGAACTATAGTCATGCATTAATAAATGTCAAGCAAACACAATTTGATTTTTTTTGATTAACACTGTAGGAAAAATCGGTTTAAAAAAATAAAAAGTTCTTGTTAAGAAACTACACGAAGTTTGACTCAGGGATTTTTTTAAAAACATCTAACGCAAATTAGAAAAATTCTTCGAGTCGCAAATTTTTAAAAAACAAAAACAGCAAAAAAACAACTGAAAAAATAGACTAATTTTTAATGATGGCTATTGGGCGTTTAACAACGGAAGAATGAGTTGAAGCGTCTTCGAGGTCGCACCCGTGTTTTGGTGAATCATATTTTTGCCGCGATCCCCCATTAAATTTCTTAGATTGGAGTCCTGAAGTAGCTGGTTTAAAACTTTGTCTAAATCTTCTTCATCTTTGATTTGAAAACCCGCTTTAGCCTCAAGTGTGAGGCGACTGATCTCAAGAAAATTACCCATGTTGGATCCGAACACCACGGGCACGCCCGCGGCGCAGGGTTCCAAAATGTTATGTCCGCCAATGCCTCGAATCGGAATAAGACTGCCGCCGACCACCGCGATATCTGCCGCTCCGAAAAGAATTGCCAACTCTCCCATGGTGTCAGCGATCTGGACGTTCACCTGATTATCAAGTTTGCGGTCGTCGATGCTCCGGCGATTGATTTCAAAACCATTTTTCGCCACTAATCGAGCGACAGGGTCAAATCGTTCCGGGTGGCGGGGCGCGATCACCAGAAGTAAATCGCTAAATCTTGCCTGGAGTTTTTTAAACGTGCGAAGCAATAGCGCCTCTTCTCCTTCGTGAGTACTGCCAGCAACAATGACGGGACGGTCGAATCCCCACTCAGCCCTAATCGTGTGAGTGAGGTCCGCTATATTGAACGGCATCTTAATCTCGAACTTGGTACTGCCTGTTCGATGGATTTTGTTGGCGTCCGCGCCTAGGGTTTTGAGGCGACGTCGATCATCTTCGGTCTGGGTTGCGAATACCGATACCCTCGATAAGACGGAACGGATAAGCGGTCGAATCATGTGATATCGGCTCGCAGATTTTTCGGATAACCGGATATTGGCCATGGCGACGGGGATGTTTCTTTGATGACAATGTCTGATGATGTTCGGCCAAATTTCGGTTTCCATCAGAATCAGCACTTTGGGCTGGACGTGATCAAGAAATCGTTTAACGGCGAAACCGTAATCGTAAGGTACGTAGCGGTGAACAACAGACGTGCTAAATGTATCGGCCACCTGTCGAGCCCCCGTTGGGGTCATCGTTGTAATGATGACTCGTGCGGCGGGGTGGTCTGTTAGGAAACCTTGAACCAACGGTGTGGCGGCATGAACTTCTCCAACGGACACTGCGTGTATCCAAAGATCAAAAGAAGGTTCTATTTTTTTACCGTTGCCAAAACGTTCGCCGAGTCGATTGAGATAACTCGGATTTTTAATGATCCTCAAGACCAGTTTTAAAACGAGTAGGGGCAGGATTAACCAAAGTGCAAGCGTGTAGAGAATGATGGGCATGGTTAGTAGATCAAAAAGACAATCCCGATGCCGACTCACCCAGCCAATCTCGCGGTTTGAGAAAATCTGTAACAAGTGTCTGTTCTGCGCTGCCGGGCTCGTCTTTTCGATCATATTGCCAATTGACTTTGGGCGGTAGAGACATCAGGATCGATTCGGTTCGACCACCACTTTGGAGTCCAAAAAGCGTACCGCGGTCATAAACCAGATTGAACTCGACATAACGTCCCCGGCGATAAAGCTGGAATGATCGTTGGTCAGAAGAGAATGCTTGGGTTCGTCTTTTTGAGGCAATCGGCAGATAAGCCGGTAAAAAATGGTCTCCAACGCTTCGGGTTAATGCGAATGCGGTCTCAAAACCGCCCTCAGCGTAATCATCGAAAAAGAGTCCCCCGATCCCTCTTTGCTCGTTTCGATGTTTTATAAAAAAATAATCATCACACGCTTTTTTAAGCTTTGGATACAGATTAGACCCAAAAGGCTCGACTGCCGCTTTAGCCGTTGTGTGCCAATGGATCGCATCCTCGATATATCCATAGTAAGGCGTTAGATCGAATCCGCCCCCAAACCACCAGATCGGTCGATCGTTAGTGCGCGCGTAGAAGAATCGAACGTTCATGTGTGATGTGGGCACGAAAGGATTTTCAGGATGGATGACAAGGGATACGCCCATTGCCTGAAAAGGGCTTCCCGCAAGTTCGGGGTGTCGTGCTGACGCGGCTGCCGGGAGTGAATGGCCTTCAACATGGGAGAAGTTGACACCTGCTTGTTCAAAGAGCAGGCCCTTTTGCATTATCCGTGTTCGACCCTGGCCGCTGGATGATTCCCATGCATCCTCTTCGAAGATGCCCTCGCCATCCGCCTCGCCTAATGCCGTGCAGATGCCATCTTGAAGTGTTTTCAGGTAGTCGCTGACTTGCGCGATATCCACATCGTTATTCAATTGTGCTAGCCCCTGATTGACTTTCCGGTTAGTGCGTCTGTGATGGTGCTGGGTGCCGAGGCGCCGCCTACCGCTGCGTCAAGAATGCAATCAATTTCATTGTTGAATTCATTTTTTACGGACTGCGCGGTTCGCAAAGGCGGCCGACCCGATCGATTTGCGCTGGTGGATACGATAGGCATACCACTCTCGTGACAGAGTTGTTGCACAACAGGGTGGTTCGTGACGCGAACCGCTAGTGAGGGATGTTGACCGCGTAGCCAGGACGGGACACTCGACAGGGCGGGTAACAGCCAGGTATGTGGTCCAGGCCAGGAAGTTAGTGGTGCCGCCATCAATTTTTCATTTGTCATATCAACGAGCCCCCGGAGTCTCAGGGGGGTGTCGGCGATCACGATAAGGCCCTGTCGCCAATGCCGATTTTTTAAAGCCAGTATACGGCGCACGGCTTCTTGATTGGAGGGATCACACCCCAATCCAAAGCAAAATTCTGTTGGGTAGGCAATGACGCCGCCACGATGGAGGCAGTCGACGCCATCAGAAACCTCGCGTGTTAATGAATCTTTAATGATCGGGTACCTTCGGCCAGTCAGTTAAACGGCCCGCCAACCAATGTCAGGCCGCCATCCGGCTCCAGGCCATTGGACTGACCCGACTCCGCTGTACGCATTTTTTTGGGCGTCGATCAGGGTGTGTCCTAGTGCCGTTACGCAAAGCACTCGTCCACCGTCCGTCAGGATTTTATGATGTTCTGTTCGAGTACCCGCATGGAAAACTTTTATATCGGGAGAATCGATTTGATCAAGTCCATGAATTTCATCGCCCCGCGGGTAATCCCCGGGGTAGCCGTCTGCAACCATCACCACGCCCAGCGCATAACGGGAGTCCCATTCCAACGAGTAGTCATCGATACGCCCCTCGATTGCTGATATGCACAGCGCGATCAAATCGGATTGCAACCTCATCAATATGGGCTGGGTTTCCGGATCACCCAGGCGACAGTTGAACTCCAGGACTTTAGGATTTCCGTTGGGATCAATCATTAGGCCTGCGTACAAAAATCCAAGGTAAGGCATGCCTTCTTCTGCGAGTCCGCGAACCGTGGGATTAATAATTTCGTCCATGATGCGTTTATGCAGGGTGGGATCGACATTTGGCGCGGGGGAGAAAGCACCCATTCCCCCGGTGTTGGGCCCTTTGTCGCCTGCTTCTCTCGCTTTATGGTCCTGTGAAGTGGCGAGCGGGATGACTTGAGTGCCCGACGCGACGCAAATAAAGCTGACCTCTACGCCCTCCAGAAATTCTTCGATGACGAGCGTTTGTCCTGCGTCCCCGAAGCGTTGGTCGACAAGAATTTCGTCAATCGCGTTTAGCGCATCGACCTGGGTGTGTGCAATGATGACGCCTTTTCCTGCCGCCAAGCCGTCAGCTTTTAGCACCAGCGGAAGCGCGTGAGCGAAGACGTGTTCTCGAGCTTGCTCAGCATTTGTGAAAGATCGCCAGCTCGCGGTAGGGATTTGATGCCGATCGAGAAAATTTTTCGTAAAACTTTTGGATGCTTCCAGTTGGGCCGGGCCGCTGCGGGGACCGAAGCAAGGAAGGCCGGCTTCCGAAAATCGATCGACAATGCCATCGACTAAAGGCGCTTCTGGGCCGACGATCGTGAGATCCACTTGTTTTGAAATAGCAGCAGAGATAAGCCCGTCGATATCATCAGCCTTGACCGGAATATTCTCGACATGCTTTTCCGTCATTGTGCCCGCATTACCCGGGGCGACGAACACTTTTTCGACTTGAGGGGAAGCGACGGCTTTCCATGCGAGCGCGTGCTCGCGCCCACCATTGCCAACAATGAGAACTCGCATCCGCTAGTGCCGGAAGTGCCGCATGCCGGTGAATACCATTGCCATGTCCTGCTCATCGGCAGCGGCGATGACTTCATCATCACGTTGTGAGCCACCAGGTTGGATGACGGCTTGGATCCCTGCTTTTCCAGCGGCATCAATGCCATCGCGGAAAGGAAAAAATGCGTCTGAAGCCATTACCGATCCGGTAACCGTTAGGTTCTCGTCGGCCGCCTTGATTCCTGCAATGCGGGCCGAATAAACACGACTCATCTGACCTGCCCCAATCCCTATGGTTCTAAGACCTGAGGCATACACAATGGCATTGGACTTTACAAATTTTGCAACGGTCCAGGCAAACTCTAAATCTTCGAGTTGTTTTGCGCTGGGTTTTTTTTGCGTGACGACCTTTAGATCAGATACGGTCACACGACCCATATCTTGATCCTGCACCAACAGACCGCCCCCGATTCGCTTGAAGTGGCGTTGTGCGAATCCAAGCGGATCGATCCCCGACACTTTGAGGACACGAATGTTCGGTTTTGATGTGAATATCCCGATAGCCGCTTCTGAGTAATCCGGCGCGATCATGACTTCGACAAATTGTCTTTCGATGATGATCTTGGCCGTCGTTTCATCGACGGTTCGGTTAAAAGCGATAATGCCTCCAAATGCGGAGGTGGGATCGGTAGCGTAGGCCGCTTCATAGGCTTGAAGAGCGGTTGGTGCGACAGCGACTCCACAGGGATTCGCGTGCTTAATGATGACGCAGGCGGTATCTTTAAATGCACTGACGCACTCAAGCGCGGCATCAGCATCGGCAACATTGTTGAAGGAAAGCGCTTTCCCCTGAAGTGAAATTGCTGAAGCAAGGGTCCCGGTCGCCGGTGCTGACTCTTTGTATAGCGCAGCGCTTTGGTGAGGGTTTTCGCCATAGCGCATCGTCTGAGCTTTTTCATACTGCAGGTTTAGCACGTGGGGCAGTCCATCTTCCGGGTCGAGCGTGAGGTAATTGGAAATCATTCCGTCGTATTGGGCGGTATGACTAAATGCTTTTGCAGCGAGTTCGCTACGAGTGATCTGTGACACGCCGCCGCTATTTTCGATCTCTGCAGCCACCCGATCGTAATCGGACTGACTGACAATGACAGTCACCGAATCATGATTTTTAGCCGCGGCACGGATCATTGAGGGCCCCCCGATGTCGATGTTCTCAATCGCATCTTCTCGCGTGCAGGCTTCCTGTTCGATCGTTTGCGCGAAGGGGTATAGGTTGACGGCCACGAGGTCGATTGGATTAATGTCGTGGCGGGACATTTCTTCGTCATCGATGCCGCGACGGCCGAGTAAGCCGCCATGAATTCGGGGATGAAGCGTTTTGACCCGACCATCCATCATCTCGGGAAAACCGGTGTAGTCTGATACCTCGATGACGGGCACTTTTTCCTGCTGTAAGAGACGAGCGGTACCTCCGGTAGACAGAATTTCAACGCCGTGCGCTGAGAGTCTCTTTGCGAATTCGACGATGCCTTGTTTATCTGAAACGCTGATCAGGGCTCGCCGTACGGCGCTTATTTTTTTGGTGGGTGCCATTTGAGAATTTTTCTATTTTTTGAAGCGTGATTCAATCCTTTTAAATAAGGTTTGAATTTCAACGTAGCCGGTGAGCCGTTAGTTTTTTTCGAAGCGTATTTCGATTCAGTCCCAACAGTTTCGCGGCTTTGAGTTGATTGCCCTCCACGTGTTGCATGACCTGCCGAAGCAGGGGCCGTTCGACCTCCGTCATAACAAGATCATATAGACCCTCAGTCGGAACACCATCCAGATCGTTGAAATAGGCCGTCAAGGACTGATGGACGCAATGGGCTAAGGGAGGCGTTTTAGGAGTGTTCATCGCTTGTTTTTTCAAAAAGTTGTGCAAATAGCGTGTCGACCAAATTTTGTTGCAAGTCGGGTGTAAGCGCTCGGTTGAATTGCGTGCGAAAAGCCGGATCCGCGCCGAGTCTTTCAGCATACCACTGAACATGCTTACGAGCGATTCGGACGCCTTGCTCGATTCCATAGAAACTATACAGCTCGACCAGGTGGCTCATCACGACCTCGTGCTTGTGTGCCAAGGACGGGTCTCCGGGATCATCAAATTGCTGAAGGACCTGATCAATTCGATCAAGCAGCCACGGTTGTCCCTGCGCTGCCCGTCCGATCATTACGGCGTCGGCGCCTGTTAATTTAAGAACCTCGATCGCCGTTTGGGGTGAATCGATATCCCCGTTTGCAATGACCGGGATCGAGATCGATGACTTGACGGCACGAATGGTTTCGTAATCAATCGGCCCGTGATAGCGGCAAGCTCGGCTTCTGCCATGGACCGTAAGCGCTTTGATCCCCGCTTCCTCGGCAATCTTGGCAATGGTGATCGCATTTTTATTTTCCCGATCCCAGCCGGTTCGCATTTTGAGTGTGACAGGGACTGAAGCGGCCGATACCACGGAATCAAGAATGCGACCCACCAGCGGCTCATCTTTCATTAACGCAGATCCGACCAGTCGTTTGCATACTTTCTTGGTCGGGCAACCCAGATTGATGTCGATGATTTGGGCCCCCCGACTGATGTTTTCTCTTGCGGCGTCCGCCATCTGTTCTGGATCTGCGCCAAGGAGCTGGACACTGACAGGGTCTGATTCTCCACCATGTGTTGTTCGTTGCCGAGATTTTCGAGAGTTTCGGAGTTGAGGAGCGGCGCTGACCATTTCGCTTACGGCCAGGGCTGCCCCAAATCGTCGAGCGAGGCGACGGTAAGGCTGATCGCTTACGCCGGCCATGGGCGCCGCGATAACCTGTCCCGGTAGTTGAACATTGCCAATCGTGATCCCCGTTTCTTTTTCAGAGGAACCCATATTACGCATGATCTTGTGCCACTGAAATTAGGATCGAACCGCCCGTGCCGACACGCCCCGAACGCGGGGATCGACGTTAGCAAGGACTAATCTCACGACAGCCTCCCGACCGCTACCAATGACCACGGCACCGCCGGCAACACCATATTCGCGTGGCAGATATGTGCGTCGCCCCAGCAGTTCTCCCGAAGCGCCATTTAAGCTGATTTCTAACGATGGATAATTTTCGGAATTGTGACTGTGGTTCAGTAGATGGACCCGCACGATGAGTGCTTCAGGCGCCGTTCGATGAAGGTCGATGCGGCTATCCGTGACCGAGATCGCAGGTCCATTTAGTGGCGGAGCAAGTTCGCAGCCGGTTTGGCGACAAAGCGCGGCAATAAACGGCCGCATCTGGGGAGCGCTCGCGATCTCCTCAAGCAAGACAAATCGAACTTGAAAGAAAAGGCTGAATACCGCGATTAAAATGCCGGCAAAGGGCCAAATTGAGCGCGTTGTTGATTTTCCCGCTGTGGGAAAAGGCGGCTTTAGGTTGACTGATGGGTCTTCATCTGGCGTTCGAGAATCGTCATCTCCCCAGACTTGAAGTCGAGGCTCGGTTCGACCGGATGCGTAAAAAGAACCACCTGCTTCATCACCCTCTACCGGATGAGTGGCACGGCGATCAGCTGCGGGTGTTGTTGAAGGTTGTTCGGGCCTCAAACTCGAAAAAGTTGAAATCCTCACGGGAATCGTGGACGCAAGGATGGGATTGGGTATCTGGTCAATCAGGTGCCACGCGGCATTAAATTCAGCGCCACAGGTCTCGCAGGCAATGAGCCCGGAGTTAACCTGTAACATCTCGGGTGAGACTTCGATTGACGCCTCACAGAGATTGCATCTTGCTTGAAGTTTTGATGAGCGGGGTGTGAGCATGAGGTAATCGAGCGCTTCAGTTACGCGACCCGTGGAGGACAACCCATTCCTCTTGTTGGTCGAGTGCTAGATTGTACTGCGGGAAGACGTTCTGTACCCGCTCCGCCTGAGACGCCAGGATGCCGCTGAGTATGAGTTGCCCTCCGGTTTTGAGGTGGCGATTCAGTTTTGATGCAAGTTCAATAATGGTGCCGGCAAGAATATTGGCAATCACAATATCAAATTGGGAGTCCGGGTCGATTTCCTCTGGCGTCATCACGGTAAGATTTTTTTCGACGTCATTAAGCGCCGCATTTTCATGACTGGCTGTTAGGGCGCGCGGGTCAAGGTCCACGCCGATCGCGTGCTGACCCCCCATTGCGAGCCCGGCTATCGCGAGAACACCGGAGCCACAGCCGAAATCCAGAATGGTTTGATTGTCGACGTTCAGTTGCTCGAGTGCCCTTAAGCAGAGCTGGGTGGTGGGGTGCGTTCCCGTTCCAAATGCCAGCCCCGGGGTGATGATAATTTCCAGGCCGCGCGCTGCTGAAGACGGCTCCCACGGCGGGCAAACCCAAAGATGGTCGCTCACTTTTAAAGGCGGAAAGTTTTCCCGGCCGGACAATTCCCAGTCTTTATCTGGAAATTGCTCGATGACAGGATCACACGACGGCCCTAACACCTGCTTGAGTGTCTCAAGAATCGGTGACGTGCGGGTTCCGGATTCGAAAAGACCGGAGATAATCTGTTGGCTCCAGCACGGATCGTTTGGCGTGGCGCCGTCGAATTGGGGGGAGTTGCCCGCGTCGACGTGAGTAATCGCCAAGGCGCCTAGGCCGTGAAGAATTTCGTCAACGCGTCCGGCCAAGTGACCGGCAGTGGTGATTGAGATCCGTATCCAATTTGACGGGTCTGAATGGGCCACGCTGTTAAGGTTTGTGCACTACGGGAAAAGCTGGCGTTCGAGGTAGTGGATATCGAGCGCCCGCTGTCGGAATGCGGCATCATCGACCAGGCGTTGCTGGAGGCTGATGTTGGTGTCGATACCTTCTACGACCATTTCCCGAAGCGCGCCGCTCATACGCTGAATCGCCTGATCACGATTCTCACCATAAGCGATGACTTTGGCGATCATCGAATCGTAGTAAGGTGGCACCTTGTAGTTATTGAAGATATGGGAGTCAACGCGAATTCCCGGGCCACCGGGCTGGTGATATTGGGTAATTTGGCCGGGCGAGGGTAAAAAAGTCTCGGAGTTCTCCGCGTTAATTCGGCATTCGACGGCATGCCCGCGAAGCCTGACATCAGCTTGTTTAATGCTCAGCGGTTCGCCGGCCGCGATTTTGATCTGCTCGCGCACGATATCCACTCCGGTGATCAACTCGGTGACAGGATGCTCGACCTGAAGTCGCGTGTTCATCTCGATAAAGAAAAACTCGCCATTCTCGTAAAGAAATTCAAAAGTACCGGCGCCTCGATAACCTATTTCGCGGCAGGCGTTGGCGCATCTTTCGTTCATATCGTGTCGCACGTCATCCGGAATTCCAGGCGCCGGTGCTTCTTCCAGAACCTTCTGATGACGCCGTTGCATCGAACAGTCCCGATCTCCTAGAACCACTACTTCACCGTAGGTGTCTGCAAGCACCTGAAATTCGACATGTCGGGGTTTCTCGAGGTAACGCTCCATATAGACGGTGTCATTACCAAAAGCGGCTTGGGCCTCGCTTCGTGTTAATTGCCAAGCATTGAGTAGCGCAGCTTCTGTATGGACAACGCGCATACCTTTTCCACCGCCGCCGGCCGTTGCTTTGATGATGATTGGATAGCCGATCTCAGAGGCAATACGCATGATCTCATCCGAATCATCAGGGAGTGATCCATCTGACCCCGGCACGCAGGGAACGCCCGAGGCTTTCATCGCAGAAATGGCTGAAATTTTGTCGCCCATTAGCCGAATAGTCTCGGCAGAAGGGCCAACAAAAATGAAACCACTCTGTTCCACGCGCTCAGCAAAGTCTGCGTTTTCGGCGAGAAAACCGTAACCGGGATGAATCGCGGTGGCGTCGGTGACTTCTGCGGCTGCAATCACCGCCGGGATATTTAGGTAACTTGATGCGGCAGGCGCGGGCCCGATACAAACAGACTCAGAGGCGAGCCGCACATATTTGGTATCTGCGTCTGCTTGGGAGTGCAGTGCGACCGTTCGAATGCCAAGTTCGCCACAAGCCCGAAGGATGCGAAGCGCGATTTCGCCACGGTTGGCGATCACCAGTTTATCAATCATGGATGGAGGCTAAACGCCTTGCTCTTCAATCACAAAAAGAACTTCACCAAACTCAACAGGATCACCGCTGCTTTTAAGTATTTTGCGGACGATACCGCTCACTTCCGCCTCAACCTGATTAAAAATCTTCATCGCCTCAATCATGCAGAGCGTGTCGCCCGCGGTGACTTGGCTGCCGAGTTCCACGTAAGCGTTTGACTCAGGATTTGGTGACGCATAAAAAGTACCGACCATTGGTGAGCACACCGTGCTGCCATTGTCGGAGGCAGGCTCGCCCGTTGGTGCGCTAGCGACTGGGGTGCTAATGGCCGGATCTGCAGTGTAAGCCGTGGGCATCGCGGGCATCATCGGAGGGGGTGCAAGCATCTGAGCGACAGGACCTGAACGACTTAATCGAATAGATTCTTCCCCCTCGGTGATCTCAATCTCGTTGAGTTGAGATTCTTCGAGCATCTCGATTAATTTCTTTATCTTTCGTATGTCCATAAACTTGTTCTTCTTACGTTTTGTTTGGATTTAAAGCCAAGTGTCTTAGCGCGGCGTCTAGGGCAACTTCATAACCCGTGGGACCTAGCCCACAGATCACGGCCTGAGCAAGATCTGAGAAAAAAGAGTCGCGACGGAATGTTTCACGAGCGTGCACATTGGATAAATGCACCTCAATGAACGGGAGGTTGACGGCTGAAAAAGCATCTCTTAGGGCGACGCTGGTGTGTGTAAATGCCGCTGGATTGATGACGATATATCGCGTGCCGTCGGTACCGGCGCGTTGGACTCGATCCACGAGTTCCCCTTCGTGGTTTGACTGCAGAATATCGAGAAATCGCCCGGCGGCTTCGACCTGTTTCTTCGCTCGGGTGTTGATCTTTTCAAGACTTTCGTCTCCGTAGATTCCAGGCTCCCGGGTGCCAAGCAGGTTTAGATTAGGCCCATGAATAAGCAGGATTTCTGATGCTGAATTCTCTTCCATCCGAGTATTCTGATGTTTTTAAGAATTTATGTCCAATTTCCACGCAATTAGGTTGTTTTTCGATGAAGTTTAAACATTTTAAATCCTCGAGTTAGTCGCTTTTGCGGACTTATAACAGTGCATTTACCCACTCATCGATATCACCCGCGGTTATTTCTCCCGTTTTTTTAAACCGTAAATTGCGTCTTTTATCGAACACCAGCGTAAAGGGTAACTGACCGGCATTTCCAAATTTTTCCAAAAGGGCAAACGCTGGCGTTTTTCCAACCAAAGATGTGTAGTCAAGGCCAATTTCATCTTCAAATATCTGAACCGCTTCAAGGTCATCAATTGCGATACCAATAACGGCGATCGACCCTTTATGCATCGCTTGTGTTGCGATCAGGAGCGGGATCTCCCGCCGGCAGGGTGCGCACCAGGTGGCCCAGAAATTGATAATGATGACGCGATCTGAAATCGTGTCGGAGTGAAATAAACCACCCGAAGATGTTGGCATTGAAAAGGGCGGCAGGCGGACGGCTTGCGCTAAAGGTTCCGGGCTGCGGGTCAGATTTTTACCCAAGAAAAATCCCGCCGCGCCTGTGAGGGCGCCACCGATCAAGGCGCCTAAAATCATACGACGCTTGCGCATGCTGTTTAAGGCAGTGTCTTTATCAGATCAACGAATTGTGGCGCTGACAAGAAACCGTATATGCGTTTATCGCGATGCTCGGTTCCATCAGAGTCAAAAAACAGCATAGCGGGCGGTCCAAACACACCAAATCGTTTCTTGATTTCACCCGTGCCATCGTCCTCGGGATCGGTGACGTCGACTTTCAACAGTCGATAGTCAGTCAACGAGGCAATGACGGATGCGTCTCGAAAAGTCGTGTTTTCCATCCTTATGCAGTCGGTGCACCAGTCGGCGTAGAAATCCAGGATGACGGCTTTTCCAGATGATCTGCTCTCACTGAGTGCCTGCTCCAATTCTGAAAGATTTGCCACTTTTTCAAATTGAATGGTGTCTGCCTGTTTTGAAAGTGCGCCGGGGATGCCTATCGCGCCCAGCGAAATTGGAGACAGGATGTTACGGTTTCCACTGAAACCCCCAATCATGGCTAATACGCCCCAGATCAGCATCACGGTGCCAATACCTTTGCAAAGAAGCGCGAGTCCCGAAGGATTTTTGCCGGTATCCCGCATTGCGCCCAGGAATATCCCTGTGACGATAAGAAGGATTGACCATAAAAGTAGAACGGGGACAGACGGGATCACCCCTAAGAGATAAATGGCGACGCCGATCAGCATCACGCCAAAAGACTGCTTGACTCGTTCCATCCATGCGCCACTTTCGGGAATGAGCCAGCTAGCCCCGGCACCTGCAATGATCAGAATGAGTCCCATGCCGAGGGCCATTGAGAACATTAATGCGCCACCTAGCCAGGGATCGCCTTTGAGAATGGCGATACTGAGAATTGAAATCAATAAAGGTGATACACAAGCGCCAACGATCAGCGCCGATACGGCGCCAAGAATGAATATCATTAAGGGCGAACCCCCTAGCCCTCGACTGCTGTTGCTTAAGCGCGATTGAAGCGCTGAGGGCATCTGGATCTCAAACAGTCCGAACATTGAAAGCGCCATGACACCGAGGATCAGCGAAATCGTGCCAATCGCCCAGATATTCTGGAAGTACGCCTGCAATTGTTCCCCGGTGGCGCCGGCCACGGCGCCGATTGCCGCATAAGTCACAGCCGTCCCGAGAACATAAACAACCGAGAGCCCCGTTGCCCGGGTGCGGCTTGTGCCCGCTTCCCCGACCACGCTCCCGAGAAGGATCGGAATCAAAGGCAGTACGCAGGGGGTGAAACTCAATAGCAGGCCGGTTCCAAAAGCCGCGAGCAGATAGCCGATCAATGTGCCCCTTGAGATACCATTTTGGACAGGCGTCGACGGGTCTGTTGAGACGCTGTCTGACGACGCCACCTCGATATTAGCGCTGGAGTCACCGCTGGCGTTTGGCAGGGAAACCGAAATCGTTTTTTTAATGGGGGGGTAGCAGATTCCGGCGTCTGCACAACCTTGATAGCTTGCGATCAGTTCGACGCTTTTGGCGTTTTCCTCGGACGTAATCGGCAGGGTAAACGTGACGTCCGATTCGTAAATGCTCACCTCGCCGAAATAAGGATCCTGTTTTGTTTTGCCTTCCGGCAGGGTGTAGCCGGCTAAGGTCGCACCCTCTACGACGACAAAACTGATCTTGTCACGATAAAGGTAGTACTCTGGCGCGACACGAAAGTGGGCGCTGAGTTGATCTCTTGAATCAGCAACGATCTCGAGTATGAAAGCGTCATCAGGATCAAGAAACTCGGGTTGGCCTGAGCCGATTGCGAGCAGCTGTTGCAGATCCGAGACGGAGTTGATGTCATTATCGCTCGAGGCCACGGCGGTTGGTAGATCAAGGTCGACCGAATGCCGAATGGGCGCATAACAGACTCCGATTGGCTCGTTGCAACCCTGACCGACGGCATCAAGTAGAAGTGTCCCCGGGTCTGAGGCAGACCGCGACAGTGTCAGTTGAAATTGCGCTTCGTTTTCATAAATCTCAACCTCGCCGAAAAATTCATCATTCTTGATTTTGCCTTCGGGACGATCAATTTTAGAAATACCAACACCCGTCGGCTTTGCGTCAAACGCGAATTTATCGAGGTACATGTAATACCCGGGCGCGATGGTCCAGTTGACCATGACCCGATCTGAAGAGATCACCTCTGTGGAAAAAGCAAACGCTTCTGATGGCTCCAGTAACTCATCCGAGTCTTGGCCTAGTGCCGTAAAACTTGTAAACGCGAAAACAATGGCCAGCAAATGAGCCTGCAATCCTTTGAAAATACGTTCAGATTGATCGTTCATTACGGCTTTATTTTAATTCCTGAGATGATTGCGTAGGTTTGAAAATTTCAGTCTAAGAAACCACAGTCTTACTACGTGATATGGGTTTTGTATTGTTAATTTAAGCACGTAATTTGAAAGATTGGCTAATCATCATCGTCATCGACCGATTAGAATAAAACCTTTGTCCAATATTGTGTCTCCGCTGCGTCGGGCGAGACGCGTTTTTACTACTTTTATATGCCGTTATTTATTGTTGCGTTTATTGCCGTTCCGATTTTTGAGATTTATCTGCTTATCAGCGTGGGCGAGGAAATCGGCGCGCAGTGGACAATTATGGCGGTTATCGGGACGGCGTTACTGGGCGCGGCGTTAGTTCGGCGGCAGGGACTCGCAACGCTAGCAAAATTCAACGCCTCGCGTGGTACGACCGAAGGACCTGCGTTCATTGTTTTTGAAGGATTGGTTTTATTGATGGCGGGAGTTTTTTTGCTCACGCCTGGATTTTTCACAGATGCTCTCGGTTTCTTATGCCTTGTGCCCGCTTTAAGGGCGCGGGCGTTACGGGTGTGGATTTCCAAACATTCAGTGGCGGTTAACGAAAATCAGAGAAGATCTTCGGGAGACGTCGTTGATGGGGAATTTCGACGTCTCGATGATTAATCTAACTTTCAGGATCGTTGAGCATTAACACGCTCTTGTTCCCGTTAGCCGATCGCTTCATCCAGTTTTTATAAATCCTTCCTTTGCTCTTCTGACGCTGTTACCGATCAGATCTAGCCGATAATTGCCGTTTTACCGGTTTTGGGGCGGGTATTTTTGCCATTACCATCAGAAATTTACCTCTTAAGACTTGACTTTAAGTTGTTAATCCCTATTATTAGCACTCGAATTGGTTGAGTGCTAACGTTCGTTGGCTTACCAAATTTTCCTCCATTACTCATAACTTTAGGAGATAAATCATATGAATATTCGACCGCTGCACGACCGTATCGTGGTGCGACGTCTCGACGAGGAGCGAACCAGCGCTGGCGGAATCGTCATTCCTGATTCAGCAACCGAGAAGCCGATGACCGGCGAAGTCCTCGCCGTTGGCGCAGGAAAGCGCCAGGACAACGGCGAACGACTGACCCCCGACGTCAGTGTCGGCGATAAGGTGATGTTCGGAAAGTATTCCGGTACCGAAGTCAAAGTCGAAGGTGAAGAAGTCCTCGTGATGCGTGAAGACGACATCATGGGTGTTATCGAAGGCTAGTTTGGCATTCGTTAAGACAATTCAAACCGCAAATTTTTAAAGGAACAAAATAATGTCAGCAAAAGAAGTGAAATTTGGCGAAGCCGCTCGCGCTGCCAAACTGCGTGGTGTCAATACGCTAGCGGACGCCGTGAAAGTTACGCTCGGCCCAAAAGGTCGAAACGTCGTTCTCGATAAATCGTTCGGTGCGCCGACCGTAACCAAAGACGGTGTGTCCGTTGCCAAAGAGATCGAATTGAAAGATAAATTCGAGAACATGGGCGCTCAAATGGTTAAAGAGGTTGCCTCCAAGACATCCGATGTCGCCGGTGATGGCACCACGACCGCGACGGTCCTGGCGCAAGCCATGCTGCGCGAAGGCATGAAATCAGTTGCTGCCGGCATGAATCCAATGGATCTCAAGCGCGGTATCGATAAAGCAGTTGGCGCTGCCGTTGAGAAACTTGCTGGAATCTCCAAGCCTTGCTCTGATCATAAAGAGATTGCTCAGGTCGGCACGGTTTCTGCAAACGCAGACGAGTCTGTAGGCGACATCATCGCCGAGGCGATGGAAAAAGTGGGCAAGGAAGGCGTGATTACGGTTGAAGAAGGCAAGAGTCTGGATAACGAGCTTGACGTCGTAGAGGGCATGCAGTTCGATCGAGGTTACCTGTCTCCTTACTTCATTAATGAGCAGGATTCGATGCAGGCGGATCTTGAGAACCCTCTCATTCTTATCAACGATAAGAAGATTTCCAACATTCGAGACATGCTCCCTGTTTTGGAAGCGACCGCAAAAGCCGGTCGTCCGCTTTTGGTGATTGCTGAAGATATCGAAGGTGAGGCACTAGCCACGTTGGTGGTAAACAACATGCGCGGCATCGTAAAAGTCTGTGCAGTGAAAGCACCTGGATTTGGGGATCGACGTAAAGCCATGCTGCAGGATCTCGCGATTCTCACGGGCGGCCAAGTGATCTCTGAAGAAGTTGGCATGAGTCTTGAAGGCGCAACGCTTGATGATCTTGGATCGGCAAAGCGTGTACAGGTCAGCAAAGAGAACACCACCGTGATCGATGGCGCGGGTTCTGCGAGTGATATTGAAGCTCGAGTCAACCAGATCCGAGTTCAGATTGAAGAAGCCACTTCTGACTACGATAAAGAGAAAATGCAAGAACGCGTTGCCAAGTTGGCAGGCGGTGTTGCGCTAATCAAAGTCGGGGCCGCAACTGAAGTCGAAATGAAAGAGAAAAAGGCTCGCGTTGAAGATGCGTTGCATGCAACACGCGCTGCGGTAGAAGAAGGCGTCGTGCCGGGTGGCGGTGTTGCGCTGGTGCGTTGTATCTCTTCCGTAGGAGAGGTAAAAGGTGCTAACCACGATCAGGATATGGGTATCAAGATCGTTCAGCGCGCTATTCAGGAGCCGCTGCGACAGATTGTGGCAAATGCCGGAGAAGAAGGTTCAGTTGTGCTGAATAACGTGTTGAGTCAAGAAGGAAACAATGGATACAACGCCGGTTCTGGCGAGTATGGTGACATGATCGCCATGGGTATCCTTGATCCGACTAAAGTGACTCGAGTTGCTTTGCAGCACGCGGCTTCGATTGCGGGCATGATGATCACCACAGAGGCCATGGTGGCAGAAATGCCGGACGATACGCCAGCCGCACCGCCGATGGGTGATATGGGCGGTATGGGCGGTATGGGCGGTATGATGTAAACCGCTCGGCGACGAGCCATCTAAAACCCCGCCTTTATGGCGGGGTTTTTTTTGGCCCTGTCTAAACTTTGGTGATTTTTTTGATCAATCGATAGAATAGCAAGCACTTCAATCTGGCGACGACGACGCTTTTTTGACTTTCGTTTGTGATTTTTACTTAGGCATGGAGATATCTTTGAGATGCGATTAGTCGAATTCAAATGTAGGACCTATGACGTATACCGCAAGATGTTGAAGGTATGTCAGACGGGGTTTTTCGCACTCGCTTTTTTTTCGACGGGCTCGGCTTTTGCCGTGGAACCGATTCTGGGCGCCACGCCGTTTCAGCCACAGCCTGATGTTGCTACCCTAAATGCGGGTCTTGCAGTGACCTATTCCTATGAGCGTTATGTTCACGTCAATGACATTGAAGTGCTCCGAAATCCCGTGGTGGGTGAGCCGCTTGCGAACATTGCCCATCGTACGCGAGACGGGAATGTGTTGACCGCGAACCAGGCCATGCTGGTCGGCGCACATATCAGAGGCCTTATTCATCTCGAAACGGCAGGTACGTATCAGTTTCGGATTGAATCCAACGACGGTGTCCTCGCCAAGATCGGCGGACAAAAAATTTGGATCGATCCCGAGATTCATGGGAACCGGTGGTCGCCTGTGCTTCCTCTGGTGATTGATCAGGCCGGATGGTACGAACTGTGGATTAATTATTATCAGAAGAAAGGCACATCCGCACTGCAACTTGTTTGGACGCCACCGGGAGAGACTGAGGAGCGTCTTGTGCCACCTGCCGCCTTCAGACATTTAGAAAGTCAGGTGGGCCAGTAACGCGGTTTCAATTGTCGTGAGATGTGCGATAACTAAACGACTTGACTAGCGTTTTTAGTCGGTCACCGTTGCGCATACGCTCAAAATTTGCCTATTTAAATCAAAATCCTAAACGATGGTAATTAAGGCATCCAGCAGAGCATCGGGTCTTTCCATCATCAAGGAGTGACCTGTTTTCGTCAGCGGACATACCCTGGCGTCTGACATGGTATCCACCATTTTTTGCGCGGCGCGCATCGGCGTCATGATATCGCGATCACCGAGAATGAAAAGCGTCGGGCATCGCACCATTTTCGCGTGTTCAAGTCCCATTTCGTAATTCTCACAGGCTTTTAGGTCGCAATGGATGACGTTCTCTTTTGCTTTTTCAAGCAGGCGCAGGGTGCTGCCCGCCATCCACATGCCCGGGTTTTCATTTCCGCCTAATTGAGCCGATTTGCTATAACCCCAGTAGGTAATCATATCGATGACATCATGATCATTCTTTTGGGCAGAGGCCATCATGTCGGGGTGAACGCCCATCGGCGCGGTCGTGCCGATTAAGGCAAGCGATCGCGCACGATCGGGATATCGCGCCGCGGCGCTGAGCGCCACCAGGGATCCCATCGAATGACCCACGATGGCAGCATCAGAAATACCGGCCAATTGCATCGATTCAATAACGGCGTCTGCCATTTCGTCGATTGTCTCGGGGGATGCACCTGATGATTTACCGTGACCCGGAAGGTCGATGGACAACACATTAAAGCCGTGACGCGCGAAATAACGTGACGGCAAGACCCAGACGGTATGATCCATGCCTGTGCCGTGGATAAAAACAACCGCCGGTTGATCTTTTTTGTGGTCTCTTGCGCCGGTGTAGGCGAACAGGTCTCCAAATGAAGTTTTAAGTTTCATTATGCTTAACCTTTTTGAGAGGCTCGTAAAGCCCGATCCAGATCTTCCGTTAAATCATCAGCGTCCTCGAGCCCGATGGACAGTCGGATCAGCCCTTCGGAAATGCCCGCGGCCTCCAGGGCCGCCGCATCCATTCGATGATGTGTTGTGCTGGCGGGATGAATAACGAGGGATTTGGCATCCCCCACGTTAGCTAAATGGGATAAAAGCTCGACGCGACTGATAAACCGCTGGCCGGCATCGCGTCCGCCTTTTATTCCAAAGCTGAAGACAGCGCCACAGCCTTTGGGCAGCAGTTTTTGGGCGAGTTCATGATCAGGATGATCAGGTCTTTCAGGATAAGTGACCCATTCGACGGCCTTATGATTGGCCAGAAACTCAACGACCGCGCGGGTGTTGGATATGTGACGTTGCATTCGAAGCGGTAGCGTCTCCATGCCCTGAAGAACCTGAAATGCGGTTGTGGGGCTCATGCAGGCGCCAAAGTCGCGGGCGCCCTCTTTTCGGGCCCGACTAATAAATGCGGCGGGGCCAAATTCCTCAACAAAATTCATGTTGTGAAACCCTTCATACGGTTCAGTCAAGGTCGGAAATTTTCCTGACCCCGCCCAGTCAAATGCACCGCTATCCACGACGAGTCCGCCAATAATGACCCCGTGCCCACTTAAAAACTTGGTGGCGGAATGGAACACCAGATCTGCGCCCAGAGAAAAAGGCTGGCAAAGATAAGGGGTTGTGAAGGTTGAATCGATTAGCAGGGGAAGCCCATGGGCGTGTGCCACATCACTTACGGCAGGAATATTCAAGACATCCAAACCCGGATTCCCCAGGGTTTCACCGAAGAGCAGTTTGGTGTTGGGTTGAATTGCGGCTGCGAAAGCGTCTGGATCCCGAGGATCAACAAAAGTCGTTTGAATACCAAAGCGCGGCAAGGTGTAGTCCAACAGGTTGTGGGTACCGCCATAAATGGCTCTCGATGAAACGATATGGTCCCCAGCACCCAATAGCGTGGCGATAGCGAGATGACAGGCGGCTTGCCCACTGGCAGTCGCGATCGCGCCAACCCCCCCTTCGAGCGCGGCTATTCGTTCTTCCAATACCGCCGTGGTGGGATTGGTAATCCGAGAGTACACATGGCCCGCGCGCTCAACATTAAACAGTGACGCTGCATGATCGGGGCTTTTAAAGACATAAGAGGCGGTTTGATAAATGGGCGTCGCTCGAGCCCCGGTTGCGGGATCTGGTTGCTGACCCGCGTGGAGGCTGAGGGTATCGAATCCAAAAGTTTTAACTTTGCTCATGCATTTAGCTCGGTGTAGAAGTAGAAATAGGGGTCAAACAGATCGCTGCAAAAATAATATATCAGTTGATTGCCCAACCAGTCGTGACATTTAGTCTGGTCGATCAGGTGTATTGGGATTAAGACCGGGGTCTATAAAGCCAGGATTATCGACAATCCGGTAGACAGGGTCCGCGGCAACAAGAGGGCTCCGAATGGGTCGATAGCGGAAGTTATTCTGGACAAGAAGCGGGTGGTAGAAGGGATCACCCAGCTTGATATCCCGCCCATACCGCTTTTCAAACTCAGCGGAGTCATTCAGGTGTGGATCAAGGTCATCCCCTCGCCCTCGTGTGACTGACTCGTGATGAATAAGAACGGCCTCACCATCACAAAGCACTTTGTAGCCGAGATTACCTGCTTTTAGGCATAGATCAACATCCCCAAACGCAACGGCAAGGCTCTCGTCAAAACCACCCACGGCGTTTAATACGCTTGGCGTTGTCATCAGGCATGCGGCGGTTACTGCACTGAAACCGCGGGTCACTAAAGGCGGCAATCCGCGATCGGGATGATGTGATTCGAGATAAGCATCCTGAAATTGTTCATCTTTCATATAGTGTTCAGCTACCCCAATACCGAGAATCACACCCGCATGCTGAATAAGGCCACGATGTTTATTTTCGGGATCAAGCGTGCGGTCGATCTCTTCAGGATATAAAAGAACTGCTCCCACAATGCCAACATCCGAGCGGACAATTTTATCCCGCATGCTCTCAAGCCATCCAGGTCGGATGGCTTCCACATCGTTATTTAAGAACAGAAAGCTCTCGTAATGATCGCCGATATTCTGGACCGCAAAATTATTAATAGCGGAGAAATTAAATTCGCCTTTGTAAGACAAAACGATATGCTCATTAGCGAGCCCGTTGAGATAACTTTTGCAATCTGAGTCAGTGGATTCATGGTCAACGATAACAAGATCATAAAGATTCTGAGGCACGGTGTCCCGAATCGATTGCACAGCCTGACGGATCAGGGCCAGGTTATTTTTTGTGGGGATAATGATCGCGGTTTTTTTGCTAGTGGGCCCTGAAAATTTAAAAGCATAAAGGTCAGGGTTTTTTGTGTCTGTAACCCTGGCTTGGGGAAAACCTATCTGGGCCAGACATTTTTGGATTTCTGTTTTGTCGAGACGCTGATCACGCTGAGTTTGAGCGCCGCAACTAGACACTCGAAGCTGAAGGACATCAGGAATGTGTAGGGCCTTTTTGATGTTGGGTATCGACGTCAGAATCAATGCTTCACTGAGCGGGTAGGCACTTTTTTCTTGATAACGGGGTATGTGATTAATCATTAAAGAGGTCTTGATCAGCGTGCCAAGCCCGGTAAATGCAGTTGCGAGAAAATAATCAACGCTGAACGCCGGCCGCAATATTAGATTTTGAACTCGACCGGTGTTGGCTGAGATGACCGCCTCATCTGAGTAAAGGATATCTGGTTGATGTACTGAAATCGCAATTGCATATTGACTCAATGCATAATTTTCAAATCGTATCGCGGGGTCAACAACGCATACATAGTCCCCTTTTATTTTTCCCGCAAGATTTTCGTGAGTGCCGTGTAGCCATTTGATTCGCGGATCCCGATTCCAGATCAAACGGCGTAGTTTCGACAACTTTGCTGCCGCTTCAACAGATACTAAGAGTTCCCAATTAGGGTAGCCCTGTTCAGCGATACACTGGATACTGCGATACAGCGCCTTGCTGTCGCAGTGCTCACTTTTGAGCAGAATAGTGATTAACGGTTTGTGCGAGCCCTTAGGCGGTGGATATTTTTTGGGTCGGTTTGATCTGAGAAATTCG
>Ga0209631_10002466_pt1 | contig 22140 bp, 8 predicted proteins | sample COG_08_FD_184752 | JGI IMG/M metagenome (GOLD analysis project Ga0209631, IMG submission 184752) | Pelagic Microbial community sample from North Sea - COGITO 998_met_08 (SPAdes) (version 2) | ecosystem: Environmental > Aquatic > Marine > Neritic zone/Coastal water | place: Helgoland, sampling... | reverse complement strand
CAGCCGCTCGGGCTTCGGTGTGCGGCGAGAACGGCTTGGCCTGCTTCTCCGCGCTCTGCATCTTACGACGCTCACGCGCGGCGCGGAGTTTATCACTGCCGCCGGAGCTCCCGGGCGTCGCGGGTGTCGGTACGTCGTCGCCCTCGTCGACTATCGCGATTTTATTTCTCGCCGGGGTCACCTCGGGCTCAAAAGTCACCTCGGGCTCAAACGTGACCCGTTTGCCAGAGGGCGTGGACCCATGCGCCTGGAGTGGTGATGACCCGTCCAGCGGTGGCAACGGGGGCGGTAAACCGCGCGTCGACGACTCCACCCCCGCGAGGTACGAATCGAGGACGTCCCCGGAGAGGATTCCCTCGGCGCTCCGCCTCGCCGCCTCCCGGGCGTCTAACGCGTCCCCTTCCAAGGAACCCACCGCGGCGACAACCGCGTCAGCTTCGGCGGCGTCGCGCGCCGCAGCCTCGATGTTGGCGACGGCAGCCTCCTGCGCGGCGGTGGTGTCCAGCCCGGCGGCGAGCCCGAGCGTGGTCTCGCCGATCTCGTCGTCGGAGGAGGAGAAATCATCGGACGAAGTGTAATCGTCGTCGTCGTCGTTGTCGTTGTCGGCGCCTCCGGAGGCGCCTCCGTCGCGAGTCGGGGAGTCATCGCCGCGTGAAATTGGCGCGCGAGGCGCGAGCGGCGCCATCATCCCACCCCCGCCGTGCATCTCCAGGTCCGCGGGCGACCCCTTGATGGCCAGCTTGGGAATGGCGACCCGGAACGGCGGCGTCTTCTTGATCCCTCCGGAGCCTCCGGACGATCCCGGGGTCCGCGGCGGCTTGCCCGAGGAGCCGGGGGTGCCCGCGGCGACTCCCGCGTCCCTCATCGCGCTCTCGAACCCCGCGCGGTACGCCTGCTTCGCCTTGCCCTTCAGTGGGCCACCCTCGCGGTACTCGAGCGACTTCTCCGCCTCGTTCACGGACGCGAGCACGCGCCCGGCGCCCTCCGTGCCCTTGAACACGCCAACCTTCGCCGCGCCCGAGACGTCGGCGTCCTTCGCGGCGGCTCGACGCCTGGCCAACAGACGCCCGATGCGGTCCCGGGACTTGAGCGACGCCGGGACACCGTGGCTCGCGAGGCCTTCGTGCGTTCGAAGGGACGTGGCGCCCATGGCGTGCGCGCGCGCGCTTCTCGCGGCGCCCGCGGCAGCCGCGAGCACGGCGGCTGTGTTGAAATCGTCGGAAATTTGCGACGTCGCCGATTCCATCGCCGCCTTGTAAGACGCGTAGTACATCTCCTGCGCGCTGGGTCCCAGCTTGGCTGACTCCTCCGCCGCCTCCTTCGCCGCGTGCATCACGGCGTCGGTGTGGATCGGGGAGGACGGCTCGAAGTACTTCAGCGCAGCCTCCACGGTGAACGGAACATCCGCGTCGAGGTTCTCGGCGTATTCCTCCAAAACGGTTTTCGGGTGCCCGGTTCCGCTCCCGCGCTTCATCGGCGTGGCGTTGGAGCCGCGTGCGGCGCGGATGGCGCGCTCCATCTTCGCGAGCTGATCCTGCGAGGCGCTCGCGAGTACCTGCGTCAGCCGTGCCTCGGTGTCGCCCATCGCGGCGGCCGCCGCAGCCTCCGCGATCCGTGTGGTCGTGTCCAGGTCGGAGGTGACTTTTCCCGTTCGTCTCACCTCGCGCGCGAGCTGCCTGGCTTCCCACTCCTCCCACTCCTCGCGGTCCTCCTCCTTCTGCTGCTCGAGCGCGGCGACGGCAGCCTGCCGCATGGCTTCGCGGGTGAACAGCCGCAGGTGCGTACCCGTCGTGGCTTCACGTCCATCCCGCGCGGGTCCCGAGAGGGTCCCGCGGAGGAGCGCCTCGCGTCGCTTGTCGTACACAGTCATCAGCGGGACGACGCGGGCGGGAATTTTTGGTTCGGGTTTGGGCTCGGCGACGTCGCCCTCGCGTCCTGGGTACATCACGCCGTGCGGCACGCGTGTCCGCCCGGACGTCGCCGTCACCGGTAACGGGTCGGGACCCGTGAACGACGGTTTGTTTCCTCGGTAGAGGTACTTGACCTCGGGCATGGCGGCGGCTTTGGTCACGGCGGCGGCGGCTTTCGTCGCTTTTCTCCGAGCCTTGACCTCGGCGGCGACGGCTTGCTCTTCGTCCATGAAACGAACCTTCCCAGCCTTCTTCTTCTTCCTGCTTCTCTTCGTCGCGGCGTGTGGTTCGGGGATATTGGCGATCGGGGAGGGATCGGGCGCGACGTCGGTGGAGCGTGAATCGTCCGCGAGGGGTTGGTCGCTGCCGCTGCTGACGCTCGGGCTGGCGCTCTTGTCCGTCGACGAGGTCTTATCGTCGGAGGTTGACGAGGACGTGTCCGTTTGGGGAGTTTCACCGGGCACGGCGCTCGCGGTCAGCTCCGCGGGTAGGAGCATCTTCCAGTTACCCTTCTCCACCACGCTGGTGTTGGGATCGCCGCCCGGGCTCGCGACGTGCGCGATGGAGGACTCGTCGAAGGACCCGACGTTCCCGCCGTTTGTCGAGTCACCTCTATTTGCCCGTACGTCCGGCGCATCTATCGGTACCTTCCCCGCGGCGGCGATCTTCTCCTTGGACTTGGACAGCGACTCCCGCAGCGCAGCCGCGCTGGCCTTCCTCTGCGTCTCGACGGACGTTCGCAGCTGCGAGATTTTCGCCTGGATCTCCGCGGACTCGGCCCGGACCTTCTCCAGAGCGGGATCCGATTGCCGCGCGGGCTCCGGCTCTGGGTCCGGATGGGCTCCGGACGGCGACGGTGATGGGACGCCGAAGTGGCTCCCCGCGGTGGCGTTGACGCTCGACGGGTCATCTACCGACCCGCGCGTGACGTTCACGGACACGTCGGGGGAACCGAACGCGACGCCCTGGTGCGCCCCGGGATCGGACATTTGCCCAGGCGTTGTCGTCTTCACCTCACCCCGTGGGACCAACTTAGCGGTCCACCTCGGATCCTTCTCAACCCCGAGCAGACGCGGTAGCGGGTCCCCGACGCCCCCCAAGGGATCCTCCACCGTCTCGGTAAACTCCCCGCGCGCCCATACCACGGACGCGGGTTCGTCCGGGGGTGACGGTCGATCGAATATGACGGAACGCCTCGCCGGCTGACCCATGTTTTTACTCACCGCGTCCTTCACCGGCCCGACGGGCGCCGACAACAGGCTCCCGCTGAGCCTGTCCTCGACGCGCTCCGACGCCAACGCGTGGAGGCAATCCGCGACTTTGGCGATGTACCTGGACCGTTCGCGTCCCGCGGTGTCCAGCATGACCCGCGCGAGGTTGCCCTGCGTCTCCTCGCTCCACCCGGCGCCCACCCGTTGTCGCAGCCGAGCCAGGGGCTGTCGCAGCGAGGCGCCCGCGGACCGAGGGACCAACTCCGTCATGGCCGCCAATAGCTCGGGCGATACGACGCCGCTGATGGACGCGCAGCTCCCGAGGGATTGCGCCAGGATGTTCTCGGGTTCCCAGCCGAACGCGTTGCTCGGGGAGACGGCCGCGGCGAGGTTGACGCAGCGTCTGGCGAGATCCTCGTCCAACTTGGCCGGCGCCGCGTTGACCTCCGTCACCTTCGAGTGCTCCTTCGCGGTGGCCGTGTACATGTCCCTGCACTGCAGCGCCCAGCACGCGTCCGCCGCGCGTGATATGGCGCCGTGCGCAGCCTCCGCGGTCGCCTCGCCGCCGCCCGCGACGGTGGCCACGAGCGTCTCCAAACCGGCGGCGAGCCCGTCACGCCACGGAGCCTCTTTCCTATCCGACTCGGACCCCCTCTTCGGGGAGGTCACGGAAGTCGGCGGGGCGAGCTTGGACACACACGCGACGACGACGTCAGCGCATAGGTCCGCGGCGGCGCTCGCGACGCTCGCGCGGGCCTCAGCCGCGCCCGCGCTCTCCGCAAAGACCCAATCAGCCTCGGAGGCAATCTCCAAAACTGACGACATTCGCTCGCGGCTGAACCGAATCCGCGACTTGCCAGACTTGGCGTCCGAGACCGGGAACTCCGCCGCGATATCCCGCAGCCGCGCCAGCAGCACGTCCGCCGCGACCGCATCCGCGCGGATCGACGCGTCGGGACGCGTGGGATGCACCGCGCGACCGACCGCGGCAGCCGCGCGGACGGACCGCCTCCACCCCGACCCATCCCCGTCGTCGCCCAATCCGCAGACGGTCATAGCGCGCATCGCCGCGTCGACCCCTTCCTTCGCACCCTTCGTGTACCCACGCAGCGCGAGACCGACGGACAGCGCGGGCATCGCCGCGTCCATGATCTCGACCGCGGCACCCGGCTCCAAGGGTTGCCGCGACGGGGACATCGGTCGTCGATCGGCGCCGCCGCCGGAAACGGCTGGAAACCAACCGACGGGGGATGGGAACCCGAGCGTGGACCTCCCTTCCAGAAGCGGCCGGCGGTCTTTACCGCTCGCGACCGCCTCCGCGACGAGCCGGCCGAGCTCGCTCGCCATCCCTCGCTCCGTGGCGGGGTATTCACCGTCGTTCCTGGTCCCGGCGGCGGCGGCGAAAGCAGCCCTCAACGCGCCCACCGCTCCGGAGAGGTCGCCGGAGTGAACCATCACCGCGACCAGCGGAGGGTACCCCATCGGGTCCTCGCACGCGGCGTCGTGGTACAGGTGTACGGCGTCCGATTTGCGTCCCTCCATGAACGCCCTGTCCGCGGCGGTGAGCAGCGAGCTGAAGGCGATGCGTTGCGCGTTTCGAACGGACGCCGTCTCAGCCTTGGACGGTTCGGGATTTTTTCGTGAGGACGGTGTCGGCGCGGCGGATGTTTTTTCGGGCGCCGTCGACTGCGCGGACGCGTGCGCCGCGGCCAGCTTGGCCCTGAGCGTCGGAGCCGTGATTGGATCGTACGCGGGCGCAGGTTTTGCCTCATTTCGCGGCTTGACTTCCGCGACGGGCTCGTTCGCCTGTGTGGGCGCCGGCGGGGTCTTCTCAGCCGGAGCCGCCGGTGTCTTTTTCTTCTCCGGCGCCCTCTTTTCGTCGACGTCCGCTCGACCCTTTACTTTGACGCTCTCGCCGACCGGGTCGTTCGCGGGCGGCGTCTCGGCCATCGTCACGGGCGCCGGCTCAGGGGGGGGCGCCACGATCTCCTGTTTCGTCATCTTCGGCTCTTCCGCGACCGTGTCGACCGCCTCCCTGGCCGGCGCGTCGCCAGCCTCGGGCTTGGCATCCGGAACGGGAACTGGAGACGGAGACTCCGCCTTTGTCTCCTCGGGCGCCGGTTTGCGCTCGGGCGCGACGGTGGTCTCCTCAACCGCGAAGACCGCCACCCTGCTCCCGTCGGAGAGCGCGAAGCCCCCGACGCCGGCGTCATCCCCCCCGCACGGGTCAGCGCACGCCGACGCCGCGAACGCCGACGTCGGCAGCCGAAACGCGGGCGCCGGCTTGGACAGGCTTTTCCGGAGATCCTCCGAGGTGCCTTCGCTCTCCACGGCCATGTCCCCGCGACCGCCGTTCCGCCACCTCGCCCACGGCAGCGACTGCGACGACGCGTGGTCTCCTTCGCCGCCCCCGACCACCCCTGGAGGGTTAAGCGGCCGGTGGGTACCGTCGGGTGCGATCGCCGACGCCGTCCCGTCAGCCGCTAAGATCAACACAGTCTTACCCGATAAAGACCACGCGAGCGCCGACGGATGGGCGTCGTCCTCGCTCCACGGCGTGACCGATACGAGACTCAGGTCCGCGCCCGAAAACACCAACACCGCCGCCGCCGTCGCCCGGGAAGACGTGGTGGTAGCCGAGGCGAGTGAATCGTTCGGGTCGCGCCGGTTCGCGTCCCCCCCGGGGTTCGCGCCGCCCTCGACGGCCACCGCGAGATACGAACCGTCGGGGCTCCACGCCGTCGCGGAAACCTTGCACTTCCTGGCCATCACGCGGGATTGGGCGACGGTCGCGTCGAGGTCCATCGAGGTCTCGGAGAGCGCCTGGGACGCTCGAAGTGCCGCCCCCGAAGACGCAGTCGCGGGGTGCCAGTTCAATCCGGACTCGTCGGCGCCGGACTCGCCCCCCTTCTTTTCGTCCCTTTCCGCCACCTCCCACCCGCCGTCATCCGCAAACGCAAAGCGCAGGGTGGTTTTCGCGATCCGAGCGTCCGAAAGCGCGGGCTCCGCCGCGGCGACCATGGACAGATTCCCGAGCGGAGCCCCGTCCGACGCGAACCCATCCGTGAAGGGTTGAGTAAACGCGGCTACCCGGAGCTCAAACCCGACGTGGTCGACGCCGCCGCCGCCATCAATCGACTCGTCGCCACCGGACGCGTCACCACCCTCGGGGTAGACGCGGTCGATGTCCACGCGCGCCTGCGCGAGCGCGCGTCCGCCGCCTGAAGCTGAAGTATCGCCCCGGATGAATGACGAGGCGCCGACGTCGACGACTGTCGGTTTCCGTCCCGGCGTTGGGAACTCTGAAGACGATTTACTCCCCGGGGCTTTGGGCAGGGGCCTCCATGCCGCCTTTCGGTCGCGTCCGCCCTCGGGTACGCCCCAGAGCCACGTGCCGCCGCTCCTGGTCACCGCCCACAGCGCGTGGCCGTCGTCGCTGGGCCGCGCGGACGCGACGGCGTCGCCCGGGACGAATTTATCGAGTTGGCCGCTCGACGACGGGACGGGGGGCACGGACCTCGGCCGCCCGCGTGGTGAACCCACGGCACCGAGGTCCACCAGCGTGATGGGCTGTCCCGGGGTCTCGGAGGTCACCGCGAGCCACTCGCCGCGCGCGCTCGGCCATAGCTTCGCGTCACCGGCTTTCACCGCGGCGGCGGCGAGACCCGCGAGATCCTCCGCGGGCTCCACGAATGCGTCGTACGCGACAGCTGTGCTGTCGTTCTCGCCGCCTGGGTCTTTGCCCGGGGGGCATCGCACGGTGCCTCGGAGGCTTCCGTCGGGCGCGAGCGCGAGGAACGCGCCCGCGGGTGAGATTCCACGCGCGGTCCAATCCATGTCCCCCGCTGGATCCCCTCCCTCCCCTTTCTTGAGTCCCATCCCTCGCTTCGCCGCGCCCCACATGCCCCCCATGGGCTTCTTCTTCTTCCCTTTCTTTCCTTTCTTACCCCGTGTACCTTCGACGGGTGCCGCCTGAGCCATGGCCGCCGCCACCTTTGCGTAGAACTCGGCCGCGGCGTCGCCGGCGGAGGCGCTCCTCGGCTGCGTGACGTCCGTCCACGCGATGCCGGTCCACGGCGTTGGGTCCTCGCACGGCTGGACTCCGAGCAGCAGGCGCGGATGGAGCAGCACGGGGCCCGGCTGCAGGGCGTCGGGATCGCCATCGGTCGTCATGGCGACGCGATGTGGGCCCAACACGGCGCGCCCCGGCACGTACGTCGCTCTCGGGCGCTCGACCGAACCGCGTTACTTTCCGAGGCACGGAAGATTTCGGTGCCGGGACCGCGGAGGGGAACCGCGCCGTCCCCGCGGCGTTCCCTCGGCGCTCACGGATATCGCGCCCGCCGCACCGATGTATGGACGGTACAGTCACTGGATACCCCCCGGGTTGTGGGCCAGGGACGTCGCAGGACCGCAATGCGGGTGCTCGAGCTCGAGCGCTTCGGCACTTCCGAAACTACCAACGCCAACGGTCACAGGGCTCGGTCATTTTTGTCATAATCACTGCGGGGCCGAGAGCACACGGGTGACGACGACGATGCCGCCCCATCGTCGCAACCGGGGGATCCGGGGTTGGTCCCTCGTCATCTTCGTGCTCGCGGCGAACGTGGCGTACCAGGGAACCCGGTACCTGTGGCGGCCACGCGCGTCTGCCGGGGCCAGCGCTGGGCACCAGCGCGGGAAACTGGATGATGAGATCCACGGGATCCACGATCGTCATCACGACCACGGGGGGCTCCATCGCCACGAGCACGGGGCACGCGGCGGGTTTCATGACAACGTCGGGTTTCATCACGACGATGACGTGGAGGTGATCGAGGAGGTGGTGTACGAGGATGTCGTGGTCGAGGACGAGGCGCACCGCGGGGGGTCATCATCGTCCACGGGCCATTCGTCGTCGCGCCATCCCGAGCCGTCGGGGATACACGTCATGGCCACGTCCAACGGGAGCCCGTACCAGAACTGGCAGACCCGCATCATGTACCGCACCTTCCTCGACGCGCAGAAGGGTTCAGACATGAAGCACTTCACCAGGCTCCTGCACAGGCGCACGGACGACGAGCTCATGGGTGAGGTGCCCACGGTGCGGGTCGACTCGCTACACGCGGAGTGCGACAGGTGGTGCGAGTTCCCCGTCGCGGACAGGCCCGACGCCATCAAGAAGTGGCTCGCCACCCCCGACAGCCAGCGCGGGGAATGGATCCTGATGATCGAGATGGACTACGTGTGGAAGAAAGCGGTGCCCATGCCGCCCCCGGGTTCGCCCGCGGTGGCGTTTCACTTTCATTACATCAACCCCAACTACCCGTCCCTCCCCGACGTCATGAGGAGCTTGATGCCGGCGGGTAAGCGGGATACGATCAAGATGGAGGACATCCCGTGCACCGGACCGGCGCCTACGATGATCAGGCGGACCGACCTCGTTCCTTTGATGGACGAATACGAGCGAATCGCCGCGGCCATCGAGGCGGACCCGGTGGCTAAGGAAAAGCTCGGGTGGGTCCGAGAGATGTACGCCTACGACTTAGCGGCGGCGGTCATCGGGGTTAAACACACGGTCCAGGACCCGGGTGAGACGATCATGATCGCGCAGCCGCCCGCGGACGCCAACATGGGGAAGGCGTCGATGTACCATTACACGTGGGGCGCCGAGTACTTCAAGGATGGGCAAAAGGTTTGGTCGTGGGATAAGAGGCCGTACGTGGAGACGAAGCACGTGCGGGCGCCGGGACGGTTCAAGCCCGAGTTGCCCCCCGACGACGGGCCGACCGGCGTGTACAAGCTGCAGGACGGTAAGAAGGTGAGCAAAGGCACGGATGCGTTGCTGAGGGACATGTTGACGCTGATACGGGGCGCGATCGACCGGCTGGACGAGTTGCCGCACTCGCCGGGGTGCGGCTGGGACCAGGGAGAACCCGACTGCGACTTTGGATGCGAGACCGATACGCTATGCGTCCCTACGAAGCAGTGGAAGGCGAACGGGGGATGAACGCCTCGGCATTCATAGGTAGAGGTGTCATCGTAGACTGACTATTACATTCATCAACCGAGGAAGTACTTCCAGTGGAGGTAGACGAGGAACCACGTGAGGTACCCACCCCCCGCCAAGGCGCAAAGCGACATCGCCGACGCCCACGCGACGGTCCACACCACGCTGCCAACCTTGACGGGCCGCCTCGCTCCAGCCCTGAGGGACCCGGGGAGCTTAGTCATGCGGACCGTCCCGGTTCGTTGGGTGTCCAATTCGAAAGCCGGATCAACCCCGCGTGCCTTCATGCGAACCGTGCCCGAGGGGTTAAGCTCGTCGCTGCCGCCCGGGCTCGCGTCCATCCCGGGTTTGATGTTTCCATCCGCGCCCGAGTCCCCGGGCGGGTAGCTGTGCTTCCACCGCCTTCTGTCGTTGGTACTCAGCGCCACCGCCGCGAACCCGCCGAGCATGATCAGCACACTGCCCAGTAGGTTTCTGATACCCGGCGACTCACCGAGCGCGATCATGACGGTGAGCGCGATGACCGGCTGCAGCGTGTTGTAGCACGCCGTCACCACCGGTGTCGTCCGTCGCTCGGCTCTCGCCGTCAGCGTGTACCCCGCCGCGGAGAGCGCCGCGACCGCGATGGCCATGCCCCACGCGACGCCCGGGGTCCCCTGCATCCCGCCCATCACCCCCACCGCGCCGCCTTTCCCCGCGAGCGCGAGGGGCACGCCCACGGCGATTGCAGTCACGGCTCCGAAGAGCTGCGCCGTCGTCGCCACCGTCACGGGGAGATAGGCACGTAGCACCGGCGCCTGCAGCGCGAGGTACGCCGCGAACACCGCCGCGCGTCCCAACAGCAGCATGTTCCCCTGCGAGAGCCACATCTGCGACGGGTCGAGCATGACCGCGGCGCCGAGTACCCCCGCGGCGATGGCGGTGAACTTGCCCACCGAGGGCTTTTCCACCCCTTGGAACACGGCTATGGTGGCGCTGTACACCGGGACGAGCTGCCCTAGCACCACCGTGTTGCCCACGCTCACGCGTTCGAGCCCCAACACCAAAAGCATTTGCCCTAAGGACACCAAGATCCCGAGGAAGACGAGGTAGCCGCTGCTGAACAGCTCTCGCGCCGAACCCGCGAGCTCTTTCCAGCTCTTGGTGTCGGATTTCGCGAGCGCGAGGATGAATGGGAGGGAGACGAGCGCGCGCACGGCCGTGAACCCCGCGGGGGTGAAGTGTGCGATGCACTGCTTCACCAGGATGATGGCTAGCACGAAGCACACCTGCGCGGCGACCAAGAACTTGGCCGCCTTGATCGACCGCTCCACCTCCTTCCTCACGCGTCTTCGCGTCTCAGCCATCTCGTCGGGGAACAGCTTGGAGAGTGCGTCCATCCAATCCTTGTTCGGCATGCGCTTACTGTCCCCGTTGCTGAGAGATCTGAGGCGCGAGGGTCCCCTCGGGGCCTCGGGGCCGTTCGCGGCGCCGTTCCCGGACTTGGCGTTCGTTGAAACGTCGCGTCCCGACCTCGCGTTGATGTCGAATTCGGCAACCTCACCCTTTCGTCGTCTTCTCCGGAACGTCGTGGTTGGATGCCCCCCCGTCCGGGGCGCGCATCGCGGCGACGTGGATGCGGTGGGTTGAACCCGAGCGCGGTCACAGCACCGCCACGATGCGGCCGAGGGCGGGGATAGGCTCACCCGCGCGCTCATCTCACCCGCACGCCCCCCCGATCGTGTGTGGGACACTCAGATGAGATTCTTCTCCGAGATGACGAGCCGGCTGATGTCCAAACGCAGTCCCGCCAACACAAGGCCACAACGACCGGCGCGTTGGCTCGGAGACGTAGACGACGGAGCTGATGTCGGTGGTCGCGAACGGCGCGCGCGTATCCTCGGGACCCCGGGCGTCGGTACGTCGCCCCGTGGGCGTCGAAAGGCGCACGGCCTCATCGTCGACGTCCCTCTCGGGTCCCCGGGCGCCGGGGAAAAGCGCGTCGGGGATGACGATGAAAGTCCGGCGGCGGCGTGGAGAGATGCTCGGGGTCGGAGCCTCGTCGGGAGACGACGCGGGTCCATCCGGAGAGGCGTTCGCTCCATCTGGAGATGCACCTTCGAACGACACACGCGACGCTTCGAGCCCTTCAACGGACGCCCGCATTCCCACCTACCACCTGCACGAGGAGGAGATGGACTTTGACGTCATCGTGGTGGGCGCCGGGCACGCCGGATGCGAAGCCGCGCTCGCCGCCTCCCGCCGCGGCGCCCGCACGCTGCTCCTCACCCTCTCCCTCGATCGCATCGCGTGGCAGCCGTGCAACCCCGCGGTCGGCGGACCGGCCAAGTCGCAGCTCGTGCACGAGGTGGACGCCCTCGGCGGCGAGATCGGAGCCATGGCGGATAAGTGCTACCTCCAGAAACGAGTGCTCAACGCCAGCCGGGGACCCGCGGTCTGGGCCCTGCGCGCGCAGACGGACAAGTGGGAGTACTCGCGCGAGATGCGCCTGCGCCTGGAGCGCCAGCCCAATCTCATGATCCGCGAAGGGATGGCCACGGATGTCATGGTCGGCGCCAACGAGGAGGTGGTGGGGGTGCGCACGTTCTTCGGCATGGAGTTTCGAGCCCCCGCCGTGGTGCTCACCACCGGGACGTTCATGTCGGGGCAGATCTGGGTCGGTCGCAAGACCCTAGCCGCGGGACGCGCGGGGGAGGCACCCTCGGAAGGGCTCACCGAGAGCCTCGTCGGCTTGGGGTTCGAGACGGACCGACTCAAGACGGGGACGCCAGCTCGCGTTGACAGCCGTAGCATCGATTACTCGACGCTCGAAGAACAACGCGGCGACGAGGACGAGCGTTGGTTCTCCTTCGACCCGCGGAATCACGTGAAGCGGACGCAGATGGCGTGCCACCTGACTCGCACGACAGCCGCGACGCACCAGCTGATACGCGATAACCTGCACGAGACGCCAACCTACGGCGGGTGGGTGGGCGCCAAAGGACCACGGTACTGCCCCTCCATCGAGGACAAAATCGTGCGCTTCGCCGATAAAGAATCGCACCAGATCTTTCTAGAACCCGAAGGACGGACCTGCCCGGAGGTTTACGTCCAGGGGTTCAGCACCGGACTACCCGAGCGCCTGCAGCTGGCGCTGTTGAGGACGCTGCCGGGTCTGGAGAAGGTGAACATGCTTCGGCCGGCGTACGCGGTGGAGTACGACTTTCTCCCCGCGTACCAGTGCGACGTCACGCTGGAGACGAAGAAGATCGCGGGGCTGTTCTTCTCCGGTCAGATCAACGGCACCACGGGGTACGAAGAGGCTGCCGCGCAGGGTTTGCTCGCGGGCGCCAACGCCGCGGCGGTGGCGCTGGACGAAACGAAGCTGGTGTTACCGAGGGAAGGGAGTTACCTCGGGACGCTGATCGACGATTTGTGCACGAAGGACCTCCGCGAGCCGTACCGCATGTTGACGAGCCGATCGGAGTACCGGCTGGTGCTCCGGTCCGATAACGCGGACCAGCGGCTCACGCCCGTCGGCCGCGAGTGCGGGCTAATCGACGACGAGCGCTGGGGGATGTTCACGGACAAGATGTCCTCCGTCGAGGGCGAACTGGCCAGGCTCAAGAACACCCGCGTCAAGAGCGACTCCGACGTCGTCCGGGCCATCCTCGACGCCGGTAAGGGCTCCACGAAGAAGCCGAGCAGGCAGTCGTTCACCCTGGAGGAGCTCCTGCGCCGCCCCGAGGTGGACACCGCGATCTTAAACAGGTTCGATCTGGGCGGAGGTTTAACCAGGTGGGACGCGGAGGCGGTTGAGGTCAAGGTCAAGTACGAGGGTTTCATCAAGCGACAGGAGGGCCAGGTGGCTAAGGTTGCCGGTAAGATGAACAAAAAGATCCCGGAGGGTATCGACTACGGCGCCATCACCACGCTGCGCATGGAGGCGAGGGAGAAGCTGGCGAAGATGACGCCGCGGACGGTGGGGCAGGCGAGCCGCATAGGAGGCGTCACCCCGGCTGATATAAGTTCCCTTTTGGTGTACTTGGAGGTTGGGAACAGGCAGAAGGGGAAGGACGCGCGGCGCGAGGCCAAGGCGGATAGGAAGGCGTTGGTGGAGGCGGCGGAGAAGGAGCGGGCGGATGCGCAGGGCGAGTCCGTGTCTCCTCCGAGGTAGAGCTGTTGTAAGTGTAACGAATGTGGAAAATGCGTTTCATCTGTGTCAGTTTCGCCCGGCAACTGAAGTTAGGGTAAAGGTGGCTCGGATCGATCGAGGCTCGTCAGACGGACGGGCGCCTCATCGGACACCATGAGCGCCAGGCGAGCTCTCGCGCGCGCCCTCAGCGGTGCGTGCGCATCGACGAGACCGGCTTCGATGGCCGGGGGGTCTATCCGCGCGTGGGGATCCGCGGGAGAAGGGGCGATGATCGGCGGCGGCCGAGCCATCGAAGGTTTGCTCGGAGCGGCGACGCGCGACGGGGAGGACGAGCGTTCGCGAACGCACGCGCCGAACCTCGGATTCGCCGCGCGCGGACTGGCGACTACGGCGTTCGATGCGGACCGGCGAGTGGGGGCGCGCGGGCTTCCCGGCGGGGCGTCGGGGGGCGCGCTTCGACGCGCGCCCGGGCACCCGGTCGTCGGATCAACCTCCCGGCGCGGTTTCGCCTCGACCACCCCCGCGGCGGGCGGTTGGGGCAAAATCTTCGGCGGCTCCGGGGTGGAGGGCGCGATGACCTCCGTCGCGGAGGCCTCCGCGGTGACCGCGCCCTTCGTCGCCGCCATCGCGGAGCAGGCGGCGCCCGCGGCGATCGCCGCGAGCGAGGTTGCCGACATCGCGTCCAGCGTGTGGAGCACGACGGCGGGTCTCATGTACTTCATCGAGTACTTCCACCTGGCGCACGACATGGAGTGGTGGGCCGCGATCATGGCAACCACCGCCATCATGCGCATCTTCGTCATGCCGTTCATGATCATGCAGCAGCGTGTCGCCGCGAGGATGCACATAGCCAAGCCGGAGATTGAGGCGCTCAACGCGCGAATCAAGGGCCTCGGGGGGGATCAGGAGGCGATGGGTAACGCGCAGAAGGAGGTGTTCGAGATCTGGAAGAAGCACAACTGCAACCCGGCGTACATGATGCTGCCCATAGCGGTGCAGGCGCCGCTCTTCATCTCGTTCTACTTTGCGATATCGGAGATGGCGAAAGGGGTGCCGTCGTTTGCGGCGGGCGGCCCGGACTGGCCGCTCGGGCCGATCTCGATGACGGACCTCACGGCGGCCGACCCGACGTACATCATGCCCCTGCTCTCCTCCGCGACGTTCCTCGCGACGGTCGAACTGGGCGGTGCGGGTAACCCCGAGACGGCGGGCGCGGCGCAGCAGACCATGATGACCAAGTGGGGACTGCGCGGTCTCGCCGTCGCGCTGGTGCCGATGACGGCGGGGTTCAGCAAAGGGGTGTTCGTGTACTGGATCACCACGAACGGTTGGTCGCTGTTGCAGACGCTCGCGTTCAAGGTGCCGGTCATCAAGAAGATCGTGGCCATCCCCGAGGTGCCGAAGGAGGCGACCATCGGGGCGAAGGCTTCCGTGGTGACCAAGCGCCAGATTGAGGAAAAGTTTGGCGAGGCGCCCGCGGTTCACGCCTCCAACCCGAAGGTGAGTCCCCTTTTCGCGTACCTCGCACACGTTATTTGGCGTCCGGTTCGTCCCGTTTCCCCGCTCCGCCGCCGCCGCCGCCGCGACGTATATGACGAAGAACAAGACTCGAATGAACCTTTCTTTGATTATATCTGACTATTCGGTGTCCGACCACCTGATGGTACGGGGGGAGAGATACCCGCCTTCCAAGATGACGACAAGCAACAGTGGGAAAATGATTTTCCTTGATTAATCTGCTCCGTGGAACCTTCGGCACCAACCATATTCATGCGTCACTAATCCGATACGTCACGGCGGCGCGGCGCCCGACTTTTGCTCGTTCGTCTTTGGCGCTTTCCTTTCTTTTCGCCCGGATATCGAACCTGACCCTCACCTTCATCGGTACGTACGCAGTTGAAGAAGTCGAAGAAGAAGCGCGTGAGCGAGGAGGACACGTTGTCGTGAAGCTCACGTTATATCATTTAATCATAGGCGGCGGCGACCCGGGGGTTCGCGTTCATTAAACAATTCATTTGAACAACGCAAATCTCAATCGACAATCTCCACCTCCCACTTCATGGGCAGCTCCCTTTCCATGCGGCGCAGCAGGCTGGTCCCCATCGCCGTCGCCGGGGTCAGCACCCCGCCGATCTTCTCCCCACCCTTCTTCGCCGCCTCCAACAGCTCCATGCCGCTCTCCGCGAGCATCCGCCCGGTGCACAGATACCCGGTGTCCTCGTCGAAGGTCATCAGTCCCTTGACCTTGAACGCCTTCCCATCCGCGCCCGCGCCCGTCGCCCTGAGGTGCAGCTTCAGGAACCCCGCCTCCATGTCCTCGCGCGTGGGTCCCTCACCGGGCGAAGGGAGAAGCGCGCGAAGCGGCTGGACGTAGATGGCGGCGCCGATCAGCGCGTTGTAGGAGGCATCCGCGACCCACCGGCTCCACGACGGATCGCGGAGCTGCGCCTCGGCGTACTCAAACTCACCACCCTCGCCCGCGTACCCGAGCAGCGCGCATGAACGCCTGACGCAGTTACCCATCACCGGCGCCATGATCCAAGGCCCGCCGTTTAGCTGGAACTCTTCGTACCACACGTCGGACTTTGGAGATTTAACCTTGGTGGTCTGTTTGGACTTGGAGCCGTCGGGGAGCTTGAGCAGCGGGTCGAAGGATGGCTTGGCGCCGGCGGCGCGGTTTTTCCCCAGCTGGTATATGGCGGTGCTGAGGGTGCCGCCCGACGCGCCGACCCCAGCGGGAAGCTCCGTGAACGTTGAAGCCGCTGAGATGACCGAGCCGGGTCCACGCTTCGCGAGTGCGAGTTCGTGCGCCGCCAACACGGCGAGGTCCCACGGGATGCAGTCGTTGCCGCAGTGCGACACGATCTTAGCGCCTGTGCGTTGTGCCGTGGCGTCGTGGAGGTCGATGGTGTTCCTGAAGAAGTCGGACTCGCCCGTGGTGTCCGCGTAGTGCGTCCCTTCCTCGGCGCAGATCCGGACGAGTTCCTTGCCGTACTTCTCGAAGGGCCCCGCCGCGGTGATGACCACGGTAGTTTTCCGGACCACCTCGCGGAGCTTGTTCTCTTCCGCCGCGAGCTTCGTCTCTTCGGCGGCGAGCACGTCGTTGTCCCCGCGGGCGGCGAGACGTTGCTGGAGGAGGAGAGGCGGCATGGGCGGTTGCAGATCCGCGACCAGGACGGGCGGGAGGGCGTCTTCGGAGATGCCGAGGCGAGTCGCGATCGACGTCAGCACCGATCTGGCCTTCGCCTCGGACCTGGCGCATACCGCCCACTTGATGGGGTAAGCCTTGGAGAGGAGGTGCTCGCACGCGAGCTTGCCGGTGAAGCCGGTGACTCCGAAGAGGACGATGTCGTACTCGCGGTCGGCCATGGTCGATACGGTAGTCCGCGTGCCGTGCGACGCGCGTTGTGTCGCGCGATCAACACTTCAGGATATTTTGGATATCTTGTTGTTAGCGGTGGTTCCAAGAACGAACGCAACCACAGGCACGAGACGCGATCCAATGGCTTCGCCGATCGCTGGGACGGCGATACGCATCGGATACGCACAGTGCAGGCGGCGGGTGGCATCGAGACACCGTCGGACGTTCACAGCCGCCGCGTCGGATTCATCGGGGCGATCGACGTCAGCATCCATGGGGGCGCCGACAGAGTCTGAGGAGAAGAGAGAGGCGGTCCGCGCGCGTCTGTGGTCCGAGCTCGCGCGGGGCCGCGCCGGTTCGGTCCCACGCGTGATGGGCTCGATCCAGTCGGAGTCCAGGCCGGACGACGGCGTCGTCATCGATCGCCTCATGCTCGCGCCGGAGTCCGCATCGGAAGGGACGGAGCACGCGGTGCCCGTCGCGATCGTTCGCCCCCACGGCGATTGGGACGACAAACTCCCCGTCGTCGCGTTCCTGCACGGAACCGGCGGGGACACCGAGGGTTTGATGCCATCGCTCATCGCCATGGCCGTGCGCGGGTACATCGCGGTCGGGGTGGACGCGCCGTGCCACGGCAGGCGCCTCGACCCGGGATCCATGCTCGGGCAGTCATCATCATTCGACGTAGGCGCTGACGTGGACATGCCGGCGGAGGGGCTGGGCCACGGCTCCGGGAACCGGCGCGAACGCACGTTCGAGAGGTACGGCGCCGCACTCGTCGCCGCGTGGCGCGGGGAAGAGGGGAATGAAGAGACGAACGAAGAGACGAACGAAGAGGGGAACGAAGGCCGTCACTCGGGCGTGGCCAGGCCGTTTCTCTATGACGGCGCGTGGGACGCTCTGAGGGCGCTGCGGTTCGTGACGCGAGGCGACGACTACGGCGATCTCACCGACCCATCCAGGGTGGCAATCAGTGGTATATCCCTCGGGGGTATGTACGCGTGGCTGGCGGGCGCCGCGGACCCGTCTGTGGTCACCGGCGCGGTGGCGCCCATCATCGGAGTGCAACAGTTTGTGTGGGGATTACTGAACCAATCCTGGCGAGCCCGGGTGGACTCGCTGCCGCCCGCGCTCTTCGCGACGGCGGCGCAGGATCTGAAAGGTAACATGCGCGCGGTGGACGCGGAGCTCGTGGGCGCGGTGTACCGCAGGATATGCCCGGGGCTCATCGACGAGCTCGACGGCCCGAGTTCGTTGCCGCTCATCGCGCCGCGGCCGCTTCTCGTCGTCAACGGCGAGCTGGACCCGAGATGCCCCTACCCGGGCTTGATGAACGCGGTGACGGAGACCAGGGCGGCGTACGCGTCCGCGAACAAGGACAATCTGTTCCGGACGTTGGTGCAGAGGGACACGCCGCACATGTGCACGTCGGAGATGTCGGACGTGGTGAACAGGTGGCTCGACGAGACCCTCCGGCCGCAAAGGCCCGCCACGCCGGTGCCCACGAAGGGTAACCTCGACCCCGCGACGTGGATCGAGCTCTAGTTGTAAGCTTTATTACGTGCGTATTATGACAACCGTACGGGGCGTTAATAGCGCTAATACATACGCCCCACACAACCTAAGCATCTAGTTCCTGCACCCGACCTGGAACCTGGTCTCGTTCACGAGGGTGGGATTGTCGCAGAGCCTCTTGACGTCCTCCTTGCCGATGAGCGCCTCCTCGAACTGCGCGCCCGTCAGGTTGGTGCCCTCGAAGGTGGCGCCGGTGATGACCGCGTTGTAGAAGTTGGCATTCGAGAGATTCGCGCCGTCGAACGTCACCCTGTCCACGACGGCGTTGGTGAAGTTGGCACCCGTGAAATCCGCCCCAACCGCGTACGCCTTGGACATGACCACCTCGGTCATGTTGGCGCCCTTGAAGTCGGCGTCCACCATGAGCGCGCCGGAGAGGGTCTTGGTGGAGAGGTCCTTATCGGTGAAGGTGCACTTGCGGAGGTCCAGTATGCGGTCGCTCACGGCGTTCGCCTGCCCGATGGTGTTACCCACGTACGCGCGTTCGCATCGCTCGGGATCGGGGTCGAGCGGTGGCAGGCGGATCTCCGCGTTGGCGCTGGAGACGGGGCCGGCGAGCGCGATGGACGCGCTGAGAGCCGCGGCGGCGAGCGCGTTGGTAACGCGCTTGGGCACGGAGGAAGGCTGCGGATGGAATCGGTGGACGGCGTAGGTGAGTGGAGGGCGGCGTCGTTTCGATCGATCGGAGAGATGGAAGGCTGGGGAAAAAGGCCGGTCCGAGGCGAGGGAGGTGGCCATCGGACGCGCCGACTCGATGCGCGGGGAGTTCATGGCGGCGCTCACCTTCTCCTCAGCGGAGGCACGAACCGCGGGGCGGACAGCCTTGGCGACGAAAGCCGAGGTGGACATGCAGAGGGCCATCGTTGCGAGCGTGCGTTCACGCGTTGCAGAGTGCCGAAGCAAGATAAGGCCTGGCTCGCCACGTCGTCGGTCTCGGCTCGAGTGATTTCCAACAGGTTCATTTCTAACTGGGGCCCATACGACCTTAACATCAAATACGACCAGCACACGAGCAAACAGTGAGGCCATTGCCAAAAAAAGCCAAAAAAGCCAAAAAACCGCCGCCAAAAGCGATTGTCGAGCGCGTCGCCTCACCACTTCATCACAACGCCGCTCACACGGACGGCTGGGTAGAATAAACAGCATGTCGAAGCGCGATAAGTACTTCGAAGCGTTGCGCAAGCAGAAGCTGGACACCGTGCGCTGGTCCATCGGCGCCGGCGGCCAGTCCCCAGGCCTTCGCGACGACGATGGATACACCGCGATCATGATCTGCGCGTCGGGCAACCTGCACAAGGCGCTCCGGATGCTCTGCGACCACGTGCGACGCGCGCGCGAGAAGGAGCAGATGGACCTGACCGACGGCGACGGCGACGGGCGCACCGCGCTCATGATGGCCGCGCACAACGGCCACCACGAGGCGTGCCAGGAGCTCCTCGACGCCGGGTGCAACTACCGCCTCAAGTGCCGCAAAGGCATGACCGCCGCCGACTACGCCCGCAAGAAAAGCCACGTCGAGCTCGCCGCGAGAATCGACCGCGGCGGCGAGTCCGAAGAGGAGGACACCGACGAGGACGAGGAGATCGACCCGGACGCCCCCGAGGGCGAGACCGCCACGCAGCGATCGAAGCGCAAGAAGAAGGAACTCGAGGCCATCGAGCGACGGGGCGGCGACGGCGGCGACAAGAAGCAGCAGGAAGCCGAGGATAGGAAAGCGCAGGCGGAGGCTGCGCGACAGGAGCAGGAGGCCAACTGCCCGACCCCGGTGTGGCCCGAGGTTGGCAAGGCCATCGCCGGGGACCTGAAAGAGCTCGCGTTGGAGGACGACGGCGGCGACTCGGCGCTCGCAGCGGTGCCCGGAGGTCTTGAGGTGGACCCGGCGACGTGGTGGGCGATCAGCGTCAACAACCTCAAGATATCCATGCGCGCCAAGCTGACGGTGCTGCCGCCGTCCGTCGCCCGGTTATCCGCGCTGCGCACGCTCATCCTCAGCGACAACTCCCTGACGGCGCTCCCGGCCGAGATTGGAAAGTTGTCGCAGCTGAGGGTCCTCGAGGCTGAGCGCAACGCCATCGAGTCCATCCCGGACGAGATCGCGCGGTGCAAAAACCTGGAGAACATCCGTCTCGGGTACAACGAGATCACCGACCTCTCACCGCTGTCGGACTGCGATAACCTCGTCACCCTCGTCGTCGACGGCAACGCCTTGGATTCGCTCGAGTCCCTGAACCTCCCCGGGAAGCAGCGGTTGGTGACCCTCAGCGCCAAGAAGAACGCCATCGAGTCCGTGCCCGGGGACCTCGGCAAGTGCCAGCTCCTGGCCGAGATCTTCCTCAACGATAACAAGATCGGCGACCTCCCGATGTCGATGGGCGAGCTCAAGGAGAAGAAGGTTCGCGCCATCGAGCTCGACGGCAACCCTCTCAACGACCCCAAGGTCAAGAAGATGATGGGGAAGAGCGCCAACCTGGTCAAGGAGCTCTTGGTGTACGTGCGCAAGAACGGCGTCAAGGAGGGCGGTGCCGGCGGCAAGGGCGGCAAGGGGGGAAAGAAGGGCAAGAAGGGTAAGAAGGCCAAGGCGGAATCCTCCGACGACGAGTCCGAGCCGGAGCCGGAGCCCGAGCCCGTGGAGGCCCCTCCGCCGGCCCCCGATGCTCCCGCCGACGACGACGAGAGCGAGAGCGAAGACGAGGAGGAGATGCGCGACCGCATCCGCGCCCTTCCCAAGAAGGAACGCGCCAAGGCTGAGCGCAAGATGCTCGAGAAGCTCGCGGAGAAGGCGGCTAAAAAAGCGGCAAAGAAAAGAGCCGAGGCGGAGGCTGTCGCGTCCGCCCAGCGCGCCGCGGCCGTGGACCATCGAACCATCGACGACGAACCCTCGGACGAGTCGGAGATCGACAGCGACGACGAGGAGGCTATCATCGCGCGTCGGAACCGCGCCAAGGCTAAGGAGTCGGGCGGCGGCGCCTACACGCTGACGCCGGAGCAGCGCAAAGCCGCGGAGAAGGCTGAGGCTGACCGCATCGCCGCGGTCAAGGCTGCGAAGGAGGCGGAGGAGGCGGAGGCGCGTCGCAAGCTCGAGGAGAAGGAGACCGAGGAGAAGTTCGCGGCCATGCGGCTGAAGGAGAAGGAGAGCGGTCAGCCCATCACGTGGCTGTACGAGAAGGGTTCCATCATCCGCGGCGTCGGCGGGATTCCGTGGAAACCCGGGAAGAAGCCCGGCGAGTGCACCATGACGGTACCGTTCCCGCAGATGCTCGTCGGCCGCATCATCGGCAAGGGCGGCGCCACCATCAGGGAGATCGAGGCCAGGTCCAAGGCTAAGGTGTCCGTCGCGGAGGGGAAAGGCGGGCCCGGGATGGCGACGCTGGTTGTCGTCGGTGACGAGCGAGCGGGGGAGAGCGTCCGGATGATGGCCAACAACGCGCTCGGCGGTGGCAAGCGGTGATGGACGTGGCGAGCGGTGATAGACGTGGCGGCGCGTTCGTTTCCATGAATTCTTTCGGCTAAGAGTACCGCTTCCACCTCGGTGCCCCCCAAGTAACTGCCCGCGCGCGCCAACCGACCAAAAAACAGAGCCTTTCGCCAGACTTGCAGCTGACAGCGTTTGATGTATTACTTCAGCGACACTCCTTGCATCGATGACGCCGACGACCGTGCTCGCATATTTGTGACCCACCGCACTCCTTGCATATAGAGCGCCGACGACCGTGCTCGCAGATTGATGCCCCACCGCACTCCTTGCAATCATGGCGCTGACGGCCGTGCTCGCAGATTGATCCCCCACCGCACTCCTTGCACACATGGCGCCGACGACCGTGCTCGCAGATTTGTGACCCACCGCACTCCTTGCACACATGGCGCCGACGACCGTGCTCGCATATTGATGCCCCACCGCACTCCTTGCACTTAGAGCGCTGACGACCGTGCTCGCAGATTGATGCCCCACCGCACTCCTT
>Ga0209631_10002465_pt1 | contig 22143 bp, 19 predicted proteins | sample COG_08_FD_184752 | JGI IMG/M metagenome (GOLD analysis project Ga0209631, IMG submission 184752) | Pelagic Microbial community sample from North Sea - COGITO 998_met_08 (SPAdes) (version 2) | ecosystem: Environmental > Aquatic > Marine > Neritic zone/Coastal water | place: Helgoland, sampling... | reverse complement strand
AGCCGCATCATAAAGCTTGCTGGATGACAACTACTGACAAAGGGCAATTAGATGAATTTATCAAAAGAAAAGTCAACAACATTGGATATGACAAAGATGAAAACCCTGTTTTCTTAGCAGACTCCCCTTTTCTACTTACGCAAGCGCAAGGAGACTATCCAGCAATCACATTCCATACAACATCTGATTTTAAGCTATCATCAAATGAATTTTAAAAAGGGAGAAATAATTGAATTAGAAATTCATGACATTGCCTCTGGGGGAAAAGGAATTAGCCGAGTAAAAACGGAAGATGGTGAGTTCGTAATATTTGTAACTAATGGCATCCCTGGACAAACAGTAAAGGCCAAAGTAATGAAGAAGAAAAAGCGTTTTGCCGAAGCGCGAAAAATTAAAGTCATTACTCCTTCTGCAGATGAGATTAAAGTTCCTTTCCAGCCTATTTCGGGTGCACCCTATATCACTTTACCAATCAGCAAACAAAAAGAGTACAAGAAACTTACTGCTATAGACTTGTTTAGAAAGATTGGTGAAATTGACAATACAGAAGAACTCTTTGATGAATACATTGAATCTCCAGAGGTATATAATTACCGTAATAAAATGGAATATTCATTTTCGGTAATTCGACATGACATTAACACCAATGAAGAACACGACGATTTTGGACTTGGCTTTAAGCACACTGGAACTTGGTGGAAAGTTGAAAATTTAGATAAAGACTCCGGATTGTTTGATAAACAAATAGAGGATTCTTTAAAAGATATTCGAATCTACTTAGAACAAACAGGACTACCGGCGTGGCATCCGCCAAAGAAAGAAGGTTTTTACCGGCACTTAATAGTGCGCAAGAGCTTTTCAAATGATGAGTTATTGCTTAACCTGGTTACCTCTTCTACTGATTCTGAAAAATTTGACAAACATGCCTTTGCCGCTTTTCTTAAAGAGCTATTAGGTAAGCGCATGGCTGGTTTTATTCATACGATTAATGATGATGTTGCCGACAGAGCCAAGCTAGAGCAAGGTCCTAGTGGTTTAGTAACCGGAAACGAAACCATTATTGAAAGTATATTAGGTTTGAAATTCGAAATCAGTATGCAAAGTTTTTTTCAGACCAACCCAGCAAGTGCTGAGAAGCTTTACCAAAAAGTAATTGATTATACGTTTGAAGACAACGACCTAGAAAATCAAGTTGTCATGGATTTATTCTGTGGTACCGGAACCATTGGGCAAATACTTGCATCAAAAACAAAAAACACTAAAATTATCGGCGTGGATATTGTTGAATCTGCAATAGATAACGCAAAACGTAATGCAAAATTGAACGATATTTCTGATATAGATTTCTATGCAGCCGATGTTGGTAAATTTTTAAAAGAATACCCACAATACGAAGGAAAAATCGGTACAATTGTTTTGGATCCACCACGAGCTGGAATTGCTCCTAAAACGTTAAAAAAAGTAATCAATTTAGGCGCCAAACGAATGGTTTATGTAAGTTGCAACCCGGCTACACAAGCTCGTGATAGAGTTGAATTAAGCAATGCTGGATACGAATTAAAGAAATTTAGTTTGGTAGATCAATTTCCACATACTTCTCACGTAGAGAGTATTATGTTGTTTGAGAAAGGCTGATGTTTCTTATTCCTCCGCTAGTGCGATCGTATTCGCTCGTACTAACGTCCACTACTATTTCCATTAAATAGCTTCTGATACAAACTGTGATTAGTCACGAGCGAAAGGCGCTACTATCTTTGGATCACGAGCGAAAGACGCTCGCGCTAGCTTTGAGGAAAAATTTCTACTATTCAAACCTAGAAAAACATATTAAACCATTGCTTGAGAATAAAGACTTAAATATATGAATTACAACTAACTAAAGAATCCCTAAGTCAAGTTTAAAAAAAACTTATAACCACTAAACAAAACACTTAGTTAGGTTATTTGTTTTATTGTATTTACTTCACAACTGCAACCAAATACTTAGATACTCCCCAAAAAGCCGCAGCATCTTTAATCACGATTTTTTCAATTGGATCCTCCCCTATTAATTCATAAGAATCAGACGGATGCGATGTCACAATATTCGCTTTTTTGACGCCCAATGGAATTTCAGTCAATTCCGACATTTTAACTTCAGTAAAGTACGTTTTGTTAAAATCGTCTTTTAATTTACTGATTTTACCAATCCCAATAAAGCCACCTTCTTTAGTAATAACACCATTATCGATTAATTCGTTTTTAGAGCCAAAAGTAAAATATGCTGTATTCAATTCATCCTTCATAATAGCAAGCTCTTCCGTCTGATCCTCGAAAGCAACAAACAATTCTGAAAAGGCCCCATCTAGACTTTCCAATTCTTCTTGTAATTGAAAAACCTCCCTATTTTTCATTTCAACCTCTTCCGTTAAAGACATTATCATTTCTTCAAACTCCCCCATTTGGTAATCAGCGTTTTTCAATGCTGCTTTTAATTGTGCAATTTTATTTTCGTTTTCAGACATCAAAACTCCCAGTGTTTTTAACTCTTCAATTAAATCAATATTATCAACACTAATCATCTCTGGATTTTCTTGAAGATGAAGAATTAAATCCTGCTCATTAGATATCATATGCAAGTTCTCTCTAATTTCATTGACATAAGAAAAATAAGAATTCATTGTAGAGTCATTCTCTGCCAATTCTTGTTTCAGAGATAAAATCTCATTATCCTTATCTGCAGCAGCCGTATTTGCAGTGCTATTAATTAATCCTTCTGTTTCTATATCTTCACACGAAACAAGCGATATTGCCAAAAAGGCCATTAGAAAAACTCTTTTCATTTTAATCTTATTATTTATAACAATAGTAGGTAATATATTGAATAACCACTACAATGTAAAAAACGACTTCTCAACATTTTTATTTTAATGAAGTAAGATCTTTTACACCTAGCGCTCTCTCAACGGTAAATCCTTCACCATATTTGACACCAATTAATCTTCCAAAAGCAATTGCCCTGCCTTTGATGTGTTCCATAAATTCAAGTGATGAAATCGGAGTTGCAGGCTCATCACTTTCTGGATTAAAGAACTGAGAGCCAAACGCGCTAATAGCAGCCATCTTTCCATCAAACACTTCAGTAATATCAATTACAAAATCAGGATCAATCCAATTGTCTTGTACATAATGAAAAACTGACTGAGGTCGCCAAGGAGCTTGTTTTTCTCCATTATGTTTTGTCTCAATCTTATTTAAACCTGCTAAAAAACAAGCTCTTGAAACCAATTCACTTCCTCTGCTATGATCTGGATGTCTATCTGAATGAGCATTACACAATACAATATCTGGCTGAAAATACCTGATTTGTTCAATTACTTTCTTTAATTCTTTTTCTGCATTATTAAAAAACCCATCTCCTAAATCCAAGTTGACTCTAGCATCAATACCCATTAATTCAGATGCAACTAACGCTTCCTTTGTTCTCAATTCAGCAGAACCTCTACTTCCCAACTCTCCTTTAGTTAAATCTACAATTCCCACTTTATTACCTTGACTAATATGCGTCATCAAAGTTCCGGAAGCAGCCAGCTCAGCGTCATCTGGATGGGCGGCGAAAGCCAAAATATCTAGTTTCATTATTTTATTTTTTTAAACTCTAATTCTGTAAAATCAAAATCTGGATTAGGTATGTCGATTCGCATTTCTTCTACCTCACCCTGAGAGTCAATAACAAAACTACACTTTCCTTTTTTCAAAGAGGGTACAGCGCTCATTTCTATAGTAAAGGTATCATAATGCCAATGCTCCAATTTACCATAAAATATCGAAGTTGGTAAAAATTGAACTTCTAATTTACCATTGATTTGTTTTACCTCTGCTTTACCGTAAATTTCGCCATAATACGTCCCTACATATTGACCAAGTGGCATAGATGGCTTTGTGTCTGGAACTCTTTTTTGCGTATTGCTATAAGCTTCTCTCTCTTCCGCTTCTTTTCCACTTTTATCAAATTCCAAAAACAAATCGCCCCAATCTTGTTTTTCATCCATCTTTGTATATTCATCTAACACAGAAAACATTAGAGCATAGGGCAAAGAGTTTGTATTATTTGTTAGAACAACAAATCCTAAATTCAACGCTGGAACCATTACTACCTGAGAAATCATCCCATCATAACCGCCTCCATGCGTAACTACTTTATAGCCGTTATAATCAAAAAGGTCCCATCCTAACCCATAAGCACTAAAATGTTTTGTAGGCCACAAAGACTCACTTCCAGCGCCAACTCTTTTGCTTACGTGCGGATGGCGCATTTCTCTTATTTGTTCTTCAGGAATAATTGATTTATCATTTAAGGACCCATCATTCAAATGTAATTTTAGCCATTGAGACATATCCTTAGCAGAAGAAATAATACTCCCGGCCGGCCCAATATTATCCCAATTCATGTAACCAACTTTAATATTAATTCCACCAATATTGTTATGAGGAATAGCAACATTCTTCATGCTTTTTATATCCTCGACAGAAGTAATTGTTCTGGCCATACCCAGTGGTTTAAAAAATCGATTCTTAACAAAATCATCCCAAGAGGTATTACAAATTATTGGTATTATTTCACCAGCCGCGAGATACATAATATTTGAATAACCAAATTCGGTTCTAAATGAATATCTAGGCTTTAAAAAACTTGCTCTCCTAATAACTTCTTCGCGACTATGAGAAGATCCATACCAAATTAAATCCCCACTAAAGGTTTTCAATCCACTTCTATGAGAAAGTAAATCTCTTATAGTCATAGAATGCGTTACATAAGGGTCGTAAAGCTTAAAATAGGATAAATAGTCTATAACTTTATCGTCCCATTTCAATTTACCTTCGTCCACTAATATTGCTAAAGCTGCAGAAGTGAATGATTTCGAATTTGATGCAATCGCAAACAGCGTGTTTTCATCAACAGCTTCTTTCGTGACAATGTCTCTAACTCCATATCCTTTAGCAAAAACCAGAGAATCATCTTTAACTATTGCTATTGACATTCCAGGTATATTCCATGCTGTTAGACTCGTTTGAAAGTACTTATCTAACTTTTTTAATGTTGCCTTTTGACTTATCCCAAGGAAAGGAATAAGTAAAAAAATAAATACAAATTTCGCAACCGTTCTTCGCTTGTTAATATACATATAATTTTATTTTGAAAATAGTAAATTACTTAGGCTAACAATCAGTCTCCCAAGTTAGGATAAAACAATAGTTTTCACCTAACTAAATTAACATTTAATTGTTGGCATACAATTTTCAATTGACACAAATATATTCATTAATTATCTTTTTTTGCCTTATGCAGTTAAGTATGAAGTTTCATTTCATTTTTATTCCTATAATGATGTTTTCAATTCTAGGGTTTTGTCAAAACAAAAACCTTGATAATATTGAGATGTTCTATGACCAGGGAAATTATAAAAAGGTTTACAAAAAGACTCTTAAACTGTTAAAAACAGGAGAATTCAAAAATAATTCGACTTTAACACTATTCAATTCATTAGCTGAATACCAGCTTTCAAAAACTAGCAAAAAACACTCAGCAGGCAATGCATATAATAATTTCAGACAATTTAAGGAAGGAGATCTCAATGGATTATTTCTTTTGAAGTTTGACATATATATTTATGATATGCAACTTGGAATGGCAAACCATATTAGATACCTCAATAATAAAGTAAGTAGGAAAGAGGCATTAAAAACATACGCAATCTTTAAGGAATTGTTTGAAAACACTATTCCATTTGAAGAAATAACAGCAAACACGCCCTTTCAGGAAGAATCATTATCATCAATCACCAACAAAACAGTACAACGCGATAATATTATTTCTTATGCAAAAGACTATATAGGAATTCCCTACCTGTATGGAGGCAATTCAAAAAAAGGTTTTGATTGTTCTGGATTTACGCAATACATAATGAGACACCATGGATACAATCTTCCAAGAACTGCACAATCTCAAGGAGACACTTATTCCAAAATCAAATCGAGTGAAGCTAGAAAAGGAGATTTAGTCTTTTTTGGATCTAGCAAGAAAAACATTTCACATGTTGGAATAGTTTCTTCAGAAAAAGGCTCTTCCATTTCTATGATTCATGCTTCTTCAAGTAAAGGTATTATGATTAGTAATATTGAAAATAATAGCTACTGGACACCAAAAATTCAATATTACGCGCGGGTTGTTAAAGATTAAAGCAATGAAAAAATTACTAACATTATTATCAATCATCTCAGTTTCAATTGGATTTTCTCAAAATAAAATTATACTGGTCATTGATGCTGGTCATGGAGGAACAGACCCAGGAAATCTTCGTTCAGACACTGGATTAAAACAAGAGAAAGACCTTAACCTTTCCATGGCCTTGCAATTTGGAGAGTATGTCGAAATGTATCTAGGTCATGAAGTTGAGATAATTTACACTCGAAAAACGGATACATTTATTGAGCTAAACGACAGAATAAAAATCGCAAATGATATTAAAGCAAATTATTTTATTTCAATTCATTGCAACTCATCAACCAAACCTGAAGTTTTTGGGACAGAAACACATATTCACAATTTAAACACAAAAAAAAGCTCAGAACTTGCTAATATGGTAGAATCTCAATTTAAAAATAGGGCTGGAAGAAATAGTCGAGGTGTCAAACTAAAAACAGACAGACGCTTCAACTTACAAGTGCTAAAAGATAGTAAAATGCCTGCTATCCTGGTAGAAACTGGTTTTATGACCAATAAACAAGAAGAAAAGTACTTAAACAGTGAAAAAGGACAAGACTTAATTGCATCAGCAATATTTAGATCATTTCGAAATTTCGCAAAAAAAAACCACAACATATCCATGCGAACTCCTGAAAAAATGGATACTATAGCAGAAACTAAACCTGTATGGAAGATTCAAATAATGGCATCTACAGGACCTATTGGCCTTTCAAATCCTGATTTCACCTCATTAAGCAAAACAATCGAAGAAGTTAAAATTGAAAATCCTACTACTCCATTTAACTACAAATATTATGTTGGAATCTACAAAGAGAAAAAGAATGCAAAACAGGGTTTAAAGGAAGTTCGTCAATCTGTTTTTAGCGATGCTTTTTTAGTGAAATTCGAATAAGGTCTTGATACCTTAATTCATTAGGGATAAATATAAATCCAAATATTTCTCTTTTTGCGAATTCATAGAATATTTTTCTTCAACCGTTTTTCGCCCCGCCAATCCAATTGACTTTCGTAAATTATCATCTTCAATTAATTTCGAAAGTACTTCAAACCATTCTTCCGGTGTATCCGCTAAAAAACCATTTATGCCATTCGCTATTATTTCCGAATTCATTCCAACGGAAGACATTACAGCCGGCGTATTCACCGACATATACAAAAGACCTTTCATTCCACACTTTCCTTTTGTCCATTCGTCTTCAGGTAGCGGCATTACCCCAATATCTAGCATATTAAAAAACTCAACTTCCTTACTATTATCCCAAGCCATCCCATTAATACCTAGATCACTGTTGCAGTAAACCGGATCACCTATAACTTTAAAATCTATTTTCTCTTCGTACTTTTCCTTTAATTTAATTAAGACAGGTACAATTGTTTCAAAGTGTTTTATTGTAGTGTGACTCCCTACCCAACCTATAGTCACAAGACCTTCTTTAAACTTTTTAATCTCCTTATATTTATCGGTGTCTATCGTGGATGGTATAATAGATACACTTTTATTATATTTTAATGCAAACTCCTTTAAATAACTATTACCTGCTGAAACATGAGACACCAAAGGCAATATCTTTTTTATTTTATCTGGATTTTTTAAGAATGATAACCTTTGATTACCTTCAGAAACATCTTTAACCCATATAGCGTCATCAAAATCAAATAAAATTGGCACTCTACTTTTTGCTAGCCTTTTTTCAAAAAATATAGAACTTGTAAGAATTGCCTCTCTGAAAACTACAACCAAATCATATTGACTAATTGACTTCAAATCACTTTTACGTTTTCTTAATGATTTTAAGCCAATTGCAGCCTTTTTTAGGTAATTACCATGTGAATAAAGAATTTTATCATCCTCTTCAGAAATTATATTTTTCAAATCGCATATAACACCATTATCTTCTAAATAAGAAAAATACTGCTCAAACCTATACCTTTGTCCCGGTGCGCGATCTAAGCGATGATGTGCTATAAACAAGACTTTTTTCATCCTCATTTCATTTTTCTACCAACAGCATGCCAGTATGGCAAACCATCTGAAACAACAACATCTTCCATCCCGCAAGATTCTAGTATTTGAACCAACGCTTTTTTACTAAAACGCTGTTCTAAAGGTGTTCCAAAACGATCTAAAGCATCGTTTTTAATAATATTCCAGCTTTTATCATGGTAGTAAGATAATGGTATCTTTTCCCAAATCCCCCCTTTTGGAAAAAACATTTTAAAAAGCCGAGCCAACATTACAAATGGCATGTAAACAAAAAATGCAATAAAATCACATGTTATTTTTTTTAATCTATTTGGCATTGAAGAAACAATCTTTCTGATAATCGTAGACATTTTAAATATGAATTTATACCCAGCCCCTCTATTATCAAGACTGTAATATAAATAAATCAACAAATATCCACCTTTCTTTATTTTCTTTACTGTATCTCGAACTGCCTTCTGTGTATCGGGAATATGATGATAAACTCCAACACCCATAGCAAAGTCAAAACTTTCATCGGCAAACGGGATAGAATCTACACCCGCCTGAGTAACCCTTACATTATTTAAATCTTTAGTAAGGTGAGATGCAGATAAAACAGCTTTACTAGGGTCGATTGCTTCTATAAATTTAACCCTGTTTGCTAAATACTTTGACCACCTTCCTGTACCGCAACCCATGTCTAAAACAACAGATGAAGAGTTACAAATCTCTTCAGTTACAATGTCAAAATATTGGTCACCAGCATTTTTAATTTCTACTTCCGAAAAACTAGAGAACTTGGTCCATTCCTCCCCAAAAGAATCCACGGTATCTATATCAATATTCTGATCAGACTCTGACACAAATGATGCTATTCTAACATCGTTAAAATCAATTTCCTTAACAGGTTTTCGTGAATATTCTAACATGATTTTTTTTTGCTATTCAATATATCTAACGGTTGCTAAACACTAACTAATTTAATAGTTACAAATATAATTCAATTACTACTAATTATATAAAATATAACAATGGTTTTACACAATTTAAATTTGATATTTATAAAATTTTCTATTTAACGATTCAAAAGCTACCTTTGTCAAGTGATAAGACTTCCTAAAAATAATACACCGAGACCATTAATCTTTACTCAAGATATTTTGTTGTGTTTATTTGCCCTCATAGTTGCATATTTGGTTCGTTTTGATTTTGTAAATATTGATAGAATAATACTACAGAACGAATGGGAAGTATTAAAGCCAGCACTTCCCATTTATATATTTATCAGAGCACTTTCCTTTATTTTAGGAAAAACTTATGCGGGCATTATTAGACATACTGGAACGCAAGATGCAAAAAGAATATTCTTAACAGTAACCCTTGGAAGTATGACCTTTATGGGACTTGCCCCCCTTCGATTTTATTTTTATGATGGGTTCTTCTTTCTTCCTTTATCTATAATTTTTGTTGAATATTTGGTCTCAGTATTCTTACTAATCACCTTTAGAATTGCGGTAAAGCTAATTTACGTCGAGCAGCATAAATCTAGGGGTGCAACCCAAAATGTAGTAATCTATGGAGCAGGGAAAATGGGACTAATCACTAAACATGCATTAGAAAAAGACGCAAATACACTTTATAATGTAATCGGATTTATTGATGATGATTCGAAGAAAAAAGGAAAGTTACTAGAAAGATCTCCTATTAAGTCTATTGAAGCGCTTGAAAAATGGAAAGACAAAAAACAAGTTGATAGTGTAATTATTTCTGTAAAGAAAATGAACCCAATCAACAAAAGAAAAATTATTGATACATGTTTAGAATTAAACATTCAGGTATCTTCAGTGCCCTCCATAGATAGATGGATGAATGGAGAATTTACAGCAAATCAAATTCAAAGAGTTAAAATTGAAGATTTATTAGGTAGAAAAGAAATAAAACTCAATGAAGAAAACATCAATCTTCAAATTAAAGATAAAGTGATTTTGATTACTGGTGGTGCGGGGTCGATTGGAAGTGAGATGGCTCGGCAGATACTTAAATACGCTCCAAAGCAGCTTATATTACTAGACCTAGCAGAAAGTCCGATTTACGAATTAGACATGGAACTTCGCAGTAAGTTTAAAGAATGTAATTGGGAAATTGTAATAGCCGACGTTTCAAATTATATGCGAATGAAAAATGTGTTTGAATCTTTTGCGCCTCAAGTAGTATTTCATGCAGCCGCCTACAAACATGTACCTCTAATGGAAAAAAACCCAGCAGAGGCAATAAAAGTAAATATACAAGGCACCAAAACACTTGCTGATTTAGCCAATGAAAATAAAGTTTCCGAATTTGTAATGATCTCCACTGACAAAGCGGTCAACCCGACTAATGTAATGGGTGCTTCCAAACGAATTGCAGAAATATATACTCAGTCTTTAAACAAGGAGTCTAAAACAAAGTTTATAACAACGCGATTTGGAAATGTTCTGGGAAGTAATGGATCTGTTATTCCGCTTTTCAAAAAACAAATTGAACAAGGAGGACCACTTACTGTTACACACGAAGAAGTTACCCGTTTTTTTATGACCATTCCTGAAGCTTGCCAACTTGTACTAGAAGCTGGAAGCATGGGGAAAGGCGGTGAAATATTTGTTTTTGACATGGGAGAAAGTGTGAAAATCATGGACTTAGCTAAAAAAATGATTCAACTTTCTGGTTTAGAAATTACCACAGATATTGCGATAAAAATAACCGGCTTGAGGCCTGGAGAAAAATTATACGAGGAATTACTTAATAATGATGAGAATACTTCTCCTACGCACCACGACAAAATATTGATCGGTAAAGTTCGTGAATACAACTTAGCAGAAGTTCAGGAAAACGTAGAGAAATTAATAAAAGATTATTCTTCTCAAAATAACGAAAATCTTGTCAAACAAATGAAGGAAATTGTGCCCGAATTTAAAAGTAACAATTCTATTTTTACTAAACTAGATTAATAAACTTACAATATGAAAACTAAATTAGAAATAAGATTTGCAGACATCGACATGGCAGGGCATGTTCACAACAGTAAATACTTATGCTATTTTGAACAAGGAAGAATTGACTTTCTTTCTGAAATGGCTGGTTCGGATTGGAATTGGAGAAAAAAAGGATTAGTTCTAGGAAGAAATGAAATTGATTACATCTCTCCCATTTACTTAAATGATGAAATTTGTATTGTCACAAAGTGCGATCATGTAGGAATAAAAAGCTTTACACTCTCTTATGAACTGTACAAAACCAATGGTGAAAATGGAAATGAGTTGTGCACTAAAGGAAGGAGCATTCTAGTTTGCATGGACTTTGAAAAAGATAACTCTGTGCCTGTTTTTGAAGAATGGAAGGATTTATTAACAGCTTCTTTAGAAAGTAATTAATTCCATCGCATTAATTCTGCTCGGTTAAAAGTCCATTCTGGGGTATTAATTTCTTCTCCTATTTCTGAGAAGTTATACCAAGGTGAAAAAACCTCATCATTAGGATTTTTTAAAATATGCATCTCTTGAGCAGGCATATAACTTTGGGCCAATAAAAATATTTTATTTCCTAACTCATTTTCTACAACATCCATAACCATAACAGCATGACCAGGGGAACCACCATGACAAAAAATATCACCAGGCTGAATACTTTCAATAGCTACAGGTTCTAATTCTCTACTCAAACTCAAAGTCCCTGCGTAATTAAATATTTGGATCATATACTTTTTAAAACTAGCATATGATTTATTGTTTTTAGTAGAATTAACCCAATCAACTTTACCAGATTTTGGAACGGGATATAGACCACTTTTCCATTTAGAAAATTGAACATTGGCACCATTCGTATAATGAAAATGGATGCTATCATGCCTATTGTTCCCATATAAATATTCAGCCCTTAAACGCATAGTAGCATCTGCGCACTGTTGCAAGTCTTTTGAGCCAACATCCATGTTTATTATATAAGCATGTCCATTTTGATATCCTTTTAGCACTCCATTATACAATTGGACATCTGGGTTTCCTTCTTTTAAAGGCAACCTCCTCAACCAATGAGCAAAATTTCCTTCCTTATCATTTTTCCGAAAGTACCCACTAGGTAAATCTACCCTATTAATTAAGGTATTGTTGATAGAAAATGAATCCAACCACGGGATATTATATTTTACAGAGTCTAACTCCTGCGGAACCTCTTCAATAATTACCCGTTCTTCGGCAGCTTCGTTTACCAAAAATTCAGTTGAATCTTCCTGCGCACATGCTGTTGCAATTGGCATAAATAGTATAAGTAGCTTGTTCATCATTTTTTCTTTTGGTAATGCTAACTATTTGAAAAGGTACAACTTTCTCTATACACGTAAAGGCAAACCTATTATCTTAAAACCAATAAATGGCATTTGCTCATTCTTAATTATTATCCGCTTTCTGTTACATTAGGGGAGCTCTAATAATTCATTCGCATCAAAATTCACATAGCTTTTTAGAGACAATGAAAATTTCATCTTTCTATTTGGATAATAAGATGGAATTTGAAGCGGTATATGAAAAACTATGTGAACCCTCAGGGAATAAAGACAACAAACAATCTGACTTCGTTAAACTATTTTTAAATAGCGAATGCTATTCAAAAATAGTTACGCCTCGCATGTTATTCATTATCTTTGCTTTTTGAAAGAAATGAATTATTAGAACTCCCCATAAACAAGTTAATTGAATAATTTTGTAAATCAATGTTAAAGGCAAAATTCATAAAGCATACGCTTCAATTCAAACAAGCCAGTGGAACTTCTAGAGGAGTTCTTAAAACAAAAGACTCTTGGTTTTTAATTCTTTGTGACACTGACAACACAAATACACAAGGAATTGGAGAATGTAGTATCATTGAGGGGTTAAGCCCTGACAATATGGAGGAATATGAAAGCAAATTACAATTCGTTTGTGAAAACATAAATCAAAGAGAAGAGTTATTGAATGGGCTCTCAAAATTTCCTTCTATCCAATTTGGACTAGAAACTGCGCTATTGGATATTCAAACTAATGGCAGCAAAAATCTTTTCCGTTCCCAGTTTGTGCGGTCTAACTACCCTATTAAAATAAATGGACTTATTTGGATGGGAAACAAAGACTTTATGCTGGAGCAGATAAAAACCAAAATAGAACTTGGCTTCTCCTGTTTAAAGTTAAAAATTGGAGCAATTGATTTCGAAGAAGAACTTAATGTCCTTAAAAGTATTCGTACTGAATACAGCCATGATGTTTTGGAGCTCCGTGTAGATGCTAATGGAGCGTTTGAGCCAGAAAAGGCATTAGATAAACTTAATACCCTTTCAGAATTTGACTTACACTCAATAGAACAACCTATCAAACAAGGTCAGTTCAAAGAAATGGCTAAGCTATGTGAACTTTCACCGCTTCCAATTGCATTGGACGAAGAACTGATAGGAGTTACCACACTTACTGAAAAAAAGTGGTTATTAGAAAAAATTCAACCGCATTATATTATTTTAAAACCAAGTCTTATTGGAGGAATTAAAGGGTCTAATGAGTGGATTGAGGCAGCAGGAGAATTAAGTATTCCATGGTGGATTACATCTGCTTTGGAATCTAACATTGGCCTAAATGCTGTATCCCAATATACAGCAACATTTAACAACCCACTTCCCCAAGGATTAGGAACAGGACAACTATACACGAATAATATTGATTGTCCACTTACGCTAAATGGAGACCAACTGACTTACAACCAAAAAGTAAAGTGGGACTTATCTTTATTTGAAGAACAATGAATTGGTCAATTCAAATAAACGGGAAACACTATGATAACGAGAATTTATTAAGCATTGATGATTCCGAAATAAGGGCTTTCCTTGAAGAATGGGAAAATGAAGAACCATCGATACCTGTAAAAACATCAGGTTCTACTGGCAAACCAAAGTTAATTCACCTTCTCAAATCAGACATGATTGCAAGTGCTAAATTGACCGGAGATTACTTCAATTTAGAAAATGCACAAACAGCTTTACTTTGTCTACCCTTAAAATATATAGCTGGTAAAATGATGTTGGTAAGAGCCATGGTTTTAGGATTAGATTTAATTTCGGTTAAACCTTCATCTAACCCGATTATTAACTGTATTCAATCAATAAGCTTTGCCGCTATGACACCCATGCAAGTAAATACTGTTTTAAATCAATCTCCTGATAAGCTCAATTTAATTAAACAACTAATAATTGGTGGTGCTCCAGTTAACAGCCCATTAGAATCGAAATTACAAGAAGTTAAAACACATTGTTATAGCACTTATGGTATGACGGAATCCATCACGCATATCGCAGTAAAAAAAATAAATGGAAAATACAAAAGCAAGTATTTTGAAGCACTTCCAAACATCACTTTTCAACCTAACAAGGATGACTGCCTTATTATAAAAACACCTCATTTATCAATATCAACAATAACTACAAGTGATATTATTAAAATAATTGATAAACAAACTTTTAAATGGATTGGAAGAATAGATAATGTCATTAATTCTGGCGGAATAAAAATTCATCCAGAAGAGCTTGAAACAAGGGTCTCTAACCTATTTCATAACGCGCGTTTTTTCTTTTCTTCTTTACCTGACGAATTGCTCGGCGAAAGACTCATTTTGGTTATTGAGTCACAAAATAATATTTCTGAGCTTGAGTCAAGTCTAGAAAAACTATTGGACACATTCGAAATGCCAAAAACAATCTATTATACAGATTCTTTTCTAGAAACGAAAACAAGAAAACTAGATCGTATCAAAACTTTACAAAGCGTATTGAACTGACCTTGCTTAAGCTCATTCTGCTGTTGAATATAGGATGTATTTACCGTTTGTAAATTACATAACATTATCTTACCATTAATCTTTCTATATTTGACGTTCTTTTAAAAAGAAGATCAAATGCGTATACTTTCAATTATTATTATTCTTGCTACAATGTTCCTTAACAGTTCTTTTGTTTCGGAACATAATTACTTCGTAAGTATTACAACTATCCATCATAAAAAGGATTTGAAGGCTTTTGAAATAAGCATAAAGTTGACGGCACATGATGTTGAAAAAGCTTTAAAGAATCGAGGAGGGTTAAAGTTAGGGAGTGACAAAGAGTTGGCAAACGCTAATCAAATTTTAGCATCTTATATTAAAAATCATTTCAGTATCTGGATTAACGATAAACAAAATGAATTAGTTTTTGTTGGCAAAGAAATAGAAAATGACGAGACACTTTATCTGTATTTTAGTTCTAATGCACCGAAAAAATTGGACAAAGTGAAAATTATAAATAACATCTTAACTAATACTTTTCCGGAACAAGAAAACATCACCTATTTTAATTCTAGCCCGATTAAAAAGGATTTTATTTTTAAAAAAAATAGTTCGATTAAAGAATTTCAATTTAAGTAACATACACTATGAAAAATATATTTAGCCTATTACTCTCAATGCTAACCATAGTCTCTGGCATTGCTCAGGATAACACTAATCATAATAAATTTAAGCAATTAAAAGAAGAGGTTGCTACACCAAATGTGTATAGGAATGGTTCTGGTGCACCTGGTCATATGTATTACCAAAATAGAGCTGATTACGACATGAAGATCACTCTGAATGACGGTGAGCAGAAAATTACAGGAGAAGAAACAATTACTTATCACAATGAATCTCCGGACGATTTAGAATACTTATGGATTCAATTAGACCAAAATGTAAGAGCAAAAACATCGGACACATACAAAATTCAAACAAGTTCTATTGGTGGAACATCTTTTAATAGTTTAAAACGACTTCATTCGGACTTTGACGGAGGCTTTAAAATTACTGAAGTTTCGATGGATGAAAAGCCATTGAAGCATACTATTAATAAAACAATGATGAGAATTGATTTAGACACGCCACTAAAAGCAGGAGATCAAGTTTCTTTTACTATTAATTGGTGGTATAATGTAAATAACATGATGGAAATTGGAGGGCGATCAGGTTATGAATATTTCCCAAAAGATGATAACCGCCTTTATGTAATTGCCCAGTTCTATCCGCGTATGTGCGTTTATAGCGATGTAGAAGGATGGCAAAACAAGCAGTTTTTGGGCAGAGGAGAATTTGCTGTTCCTTTTGGGAATTACAAAGTAAGTCTTACTGTACCAGGCGACCATGTTGTTGCTTCGACAGGAACCCTTTCGAATGCGACCGATGTTTTAACAAAAGAACAGCTACAAAGGCTAGAACTTGCCCGAAAATCTGATAAAGAACCAGTAATTATTGTAACACAGAAAGAAGCTGAAAAATCTGAAAAAAGTAAGGTCAAATCTCTAAAAACTTGGATTTTTGAAGCTGAAAATGTACGGGATTTTGGTTGGGCATCTTCTAAAAAGTTTATTTGGGACGCAATGGTTGTGCACCAAGAAACAAAAGATGTTATGGCTATGTCATTTTATCCGAAAGAAGGAAACCCATTATGGGAGCAATACAGCACAAAAGCTGTAGCCCAAACATTAAAAACATACAGTAGCTATACGTTCGACTATCCATATCCTGTAGCTATTTCGGTGCACGCTAAGGACCAGGGAATGGAATACCCAATGATATGCTTCAATTATGGAAGACCTGATGAAGATGGCACCTATTCTCCACGCATGAAATATGGAATGATTGGAGTAATAATCCATGAAGTTGGACACAACTACTTTCCGATGATTATTAATTCTGATGAAAGACAATGGACTTGGATGGATGAGGGGTTAAATACTTTTTTACAGTATTTAACAGAACAAACTTGGGAAAGAGATTTTCCGAGCAGAAGAGGTCCTGCTTCTAAAATTGTTGACTATATGAAAGGAGATAAAAGTAACATCTCTCCTATTATGACGAACAGTGAATCAATTCACCAATTTGGAAACAATGCATATGGAAAACCAGCAACTGCATTAAATATTCTTCGTGAAACAATTATGGGTAGAGAGCTTTTTGATCACGCGTTTAAAACTTATGCGCAACGTTGGATGTTTAAACACCCAACCCCGGTTGACTTTTTCAGAACAATGGAAGATGCTAGTGCAGTTGATTTAGATTGGTTTTGGAGAGGTTGGTTTTACTCAACTGATCACGTAGATATTTCGATGGATGACGTGCAATGGTTTCAAATCAGCACAAAAGATCCTACGATAGAGAATCCTTTAGCTGAGGCTAAAGCGAATGAATTTCCAGAAGATATAAGTACTACTAGAAATAAAAAGGACATTGAAAGAACGTATGCTGAAGAAGATAATTCTTTATATGATTTTTATAATACTTACAACCCTTTTGATGTTACCGAAAAAGATAAGAAAAAATATAAAAAGCTTATTGAAAGTCTAAGTGCTAACGAGTTAGCTATTTTAAAAAGTAAGTTTAATTACTATCAACTTTCATTTTCAAACAAAGGTGGACTGGTAATGCCATTAATTTTAAAATTTACATTTAATGACAATTCTTCTGAAACCCTAAGAATTCCAGCTGAAATATGGAAATCGAACAATTACAATGTCTCTAAAGTTTTCTTTTTTGAAAAAGAAGTCATATCAATTGAATTAGATCCAAATTTGGAAACTGCCGATACTGATATTTCTAATAATTCATGGCCCAGAAAAATTGTGCCAACTAGATTTGAGCTATACAAAAAATCTAAAGGTAGGCATACTGGAGCAGCAAACCCAATGAAGAAAGCGCAAAAGAAATAGATTTATGGCAACTTTGTTTTAGAAACTGCTGAAAAATCAAAATTTTTCATCTAAAAATAAACATAATACAGAACTATATTTTGCCTTAGATAATAATCAGGTATCATTTTCGAAATTTAATTCTTAAATTACTTGTAGCTCATTAATTATATTTCATACATTTGTTCATCGAAAACAAGAAAATGAAAAAGTTTACAATATATACGGATAGGCTTTATTTCAATTACTGAAGCCGGAAACGTTTTATCGATTACATAATTGAAAAGCCTTCCAAACCGGAAGGCTTTTTTTGATAAATAAACACAATGAATAAGACTACTTTTACATACCGCTATCACTCCTATTTTATGAAAATGGAATGAAGGATATTAATGTAATTAATATAAAAGAAGCCTTGTAAACCAGAAGGCTTCTTTTATTATTAAAATAATTATGACAATAAAAACGATTGCAATACAAGGAATTAAAGGTGCTTTTCATGAAGAGGCAGCAAAAAACGTATTTGGGAATGATATTAATATTTCACCTTCTATTACATTTCAAGAATTAACCACCAAAGTGGTAAACGAGGAAGTAGATTATGCACTAATGGCAATTGAAAATACAATATCTGGTACAATTCTTCAAAATTTAGAACTCATTCGGAATAATGATTTAGCAATTATTGGTGAAACTTATCTACGGATTGAACAAAACCTAGGCGCGTTAAAAGGAGCAACTATTAATAAATTAACTGAAGTTAGTTCTCATTACATGGCACTCAATCAATGCAGAGCTTTTTTTAAAAACCATCCTAGTGTTAAATTAGTTGAATCGGCAGACACCGCTTTAAGCCTAAAAGAAGTTTCAGAACAAGATAACCTGCAAATTGCTGCCATTGGAAGTAAACTTGCAATTGAAGAATATGGATTGGAATTATTAGCTAAAGGTATCGAAACAGATAAAAGTAACTACACACGATTTGCCGTTTTAGGAAAACACATCGACGCCTCTACCGATGGAGCAAAAGTAAGTTTATCTATTATTCTCTCTAACGTTTCAGGTGCATTATCAAAAGCAATTTCCTTACTTCATTTATTGGGTGTAAATCTAACCAAGATTGAATCTGCTCCAGTGATTGGAAAACCTTTTCAATACAGATTTTTTTTAGATTTTATTCTTCATGAAAAAGTTAGTTATCAAAATACAATTGAGGCGCTTACGCCGTTGACAATTGAATTAAAAATATTAGGGAAATACCATCCTGGAAAAATCGATTACGCATGAAAATTGTTGAAGCAAATAGGTTAAATAACGTTTCTGAATATTACTTCTCTAAAAAACTGAGGGAAATAAATGAAATCAATCGAAACGGTATTCAAGTGATCAATTTAGGAATTGGAAGTCCAGACTTGGAACCACCCAAAGTAGTTATAAATAAACTGACAACATGGTCAACCCAAAATAACGTTCATGGTTATCAGCGATATAATGGCATTCCTGAATTTCGATTGGCTATAAAAGAATGGAGCAAAAAAGTTTATGACGTAGACCTTAATGCAGATAATGAAATATTGCCGTTAATGGGGTCCAAAGAAGGTATTCACCATATTACGCAAGCCTTCGTTAATAAAGGTGACAAAGTACTCGTTCCTATGCTGGGATATCCTACTTATCGGTCGGTTTCAAATTTAGCTCAAGCAATTGTTGTTGAATATTCAATCAAATCAGATGGAAGCTTTGATTTGGACGAGTTGTCCAGTTTATTAAGCGGAAACACAAAGGTTCTTTGGTTAAATTATCCACATATGCCGACAGGTACTCCTGCGAACAAAAAAGCAATAACGGAATTGATAGCATTGGCAAATAAAAATGGATGTATTGTTATTAACGACAATCCTTACAGCACGCTTTTGACCGATGACTACTTCAGTATATTTCAGATTGATGGGGCGAAAGAAAACTGTCTTGAACTCAACTCATTGAGTAAATCACATAATATGTCTGGCTGGAGGATTGGTTGGGTTACTGGAAAAACAGAATTAATTCAATCCATATTGAAGGTAAAAAGCAATATGGACTCTGGAATGTTCCTTCCTATTCAAAAAGCTGCAATCAGTGCCTTAAATGTTTCTAAAGATTGGATTGAACAACTCAATTTTACCTATTCTGAAAGAAGAAAAGTAGTCTGGGAAATTTTAGACAAATTGGATTGTTCTTACTCAAAGGATAACGTTGGTTTATTTGTATGGGCAAGCATACCTGATAAATTTGATAGTGCCGAAATTTGGATAAATGAAATTCTTTATAACGCAAAAGTATTTATCACTCCAGGATTCATATTTGGCTCAAGTGGAAATAAGTTCATCCGTGTTTCATTATGTAACACAACAGAGATTTTGCGAGAAGCATTGATTAGAATAAATAATTTAAAATAAAAAGTGATGTTAATTAAAACTGAAGCCTGGCCACAACTAAAAAAAAATGAGCCATTAATTATTGCGGGACCATGCAGCGCTGAAACTGAAAAACAAGTAATGCAAACTGCTAAGGAATTAAAAAGTGATAATCGCGTAAAGATTTACAGGGCCGGAATCTGGAAACCTAGAACAAAACCAGGAAGTTTTGAAGGAGTTGGAAGCATTGGTCTTCCTTGGTTACAGCGTGTAAAGAACGAACTAGGAATGCCTGTAGCGATCGAGGTTGCGAATTTAAAACATGTTTACGAAGCGTTAAAAGCAGGAATTGACATACTCTGGATTGGCGCTAGAACAACAGCTAATCCATTTGCAGTTCAAGAAATTGCAGACGCCCTAAAAGGTGTTGACATTCCTGTATTGGTTAAAAACCCTGTGAACCCAGATGTAGCATTATGGATAGGAGCAATTGAAAGGTTAAGTAAAGCTGGAATCACTCGAATTGGAGCAGTACACCGAGGTGTATCACAATTCGAAAAATCATCTTTCCGAAACAATCCAGAGTGGCAAATGGTTATTGAATTAAGAGAACAACTACCTGACATTCTCATAATTAATGACCCGAGTCATATTAGTGGAAATCGCGAGTTAATTCATAAAATATCGCAAACTGCAATGGATCTAAACTTTGATGGACTAATGATAGAATCACATTTCGAACCCGATAAAGCATGGAGTGATCCAGCACAACAAGTTACCCCTGAGCAGCTGACCAACATTCTGGACCGTTTAATCGTGCGAGCTGAAACACCAGAGGGAATTGAATTAAAAAGTATCGATGAACTTAGAAAATCAATCAACTTTATAGATGAACAAATCATTGATTTATTAAGTTACAGATCGCATGTAATAAAAGACATTGCTCAATTCAAATTAAACAATGGCATGACTGTTTTTCAAAAGAACAGATGGAGTTCGTTGCTTGCAAAGCATCAAAAGCAGGCAGAAAAACTCTCATTAGAACCCAAACTAATTTCGAAAGTTTTCCATGCTATTCATCAAAATTCAATTAATACACAAAACCGTTTACTGAGTAAACCTATTAAAGATACACAACAATAGAGGCCTTTCTAACGAGCCGGAACTTTTATTTTGTGGATTAATCTGGAAAAGACTCTTCTATTTCAACCACTTTGCTCTTTTTAGCAGCACTTTTTTCTTTTTTGGCAGCCTTCCAACTTTCCCTGCTTTCCTTATCTTGGCATTCTGTGCAATTATTATCACCAAACCGAAAAAGATTTGCCAATTTACAAAAGAGCTCACCTGCATTATCAAAACTCTCTTGATAGAATAACCCAACACCTTGTGTATAATTGCCTTGATCTACTTTAGCAATGTCATATTCATTTGACTCATTAAATGCATGAACCCTTAAGTTTCCTTCTGGTGGGTTTAATTTGTACTCAACATCTACATCACCAATTAAACTACTATTGCTATTTCCTCCAGATGATTCATTTTCATGAGAAACACCAACATTTGTTTTAACTGTTAATTTATCATTAAACAATTGAGTGGACATAGCAACTGCAACTTCATCATTACTTATTTCATCACCAGGGCGATAATTAAACCCCAAATCAAAATCATCTGAGAAATTTGAAATCATGTTGCTCAATTGATTAGAAAGAACCTCGCTCGTTGCAGTCTCTACAAAGCCAAGCCTATCACCTTCCTTTTCTTCTACGTCCGAACGCGGTAAAAACTTATTCA
>Ga0209631_10002463_pt1 | contig 22153 bp, 20 predicted proteins | sample COG_08_FD_184752 | JGI IMG/M metagenome (GOLD analysis project Ga0209631, IMG submission 184752) | Pelagic Microbial community sample from North Sea - COGITO 998_met_08 (SPAdes) (version 2) | ecosystem: Environmental > Aquatic > Marine > Neritic zone/Coastal water | place: Helgoland, sampling... | reverse complement strand
TATGGAGGGCCTTGGTCTTTTATCCATTGAGTGACCGAAGTGAGCACAGAATGATCTTTTGAGCATGACCACTCGGGGTGTAACCAGGTCGGAACTCCAAACTTTGTAAAATCTATTTGAGTCGCCCAGTGTTGAATACTCATGTTGTCTTCAACGATAATTTTAAATTCATCAGCAAGGGTGAGGTTTTCTTCAATCGGAGGGGCAAGGTTTTTTGGACTGACCGTAATCCAATCCATTTCACCTTTAATGGGAAAGGCACCACAGGTTTCCAAGTGAATTGGGAGATTACGAATACGAAGTTCATGAACTAAATCGTGTAGATTATGGATGCATGGTTCTCCTCCTGTGATCACCACAATTTCACAACCAGAAGAAAAAGCATCCTCAGCTAGTTCATGAGGAAGAAATCGGTCCACATGGCTTGGTTTGTGGTCAGGATGCCAGGTTCCTGCAGAATCACACCATGGGCAGTGAACCGGGCAACCGTGTAGGCGAATGAAGAATGCAGATTTACCTGTATGTATCCCTTCACCCTGCCAAGAATGAAAACGTTCGTAGACAGGAAGCTCTCTCATCGTCTAGGTTCAGGTTCAAACGTAGCCGAATTTTTTGAATCTTCCTCCAAATGAATTTTCTGAATCCAGGCACGATTGTCAGTATGTTTTCGAACCATTTTATCAAATGTGGAAAAGAGAAATTCGGCAATTCCTTCACAGGACGCTTGATTGACTTCAATGATTTTTAGCAATCCCTCATCTGCCAAGTTTCGCAATTTCTCGATTTTGTGATCTGTGACACAGACTACGCAACCATGGTCGAGGTATTCATCTATCCAGTCTGAAAGATAATGAAGTTCGCCAAAATCAACCACAAATCCATTTTTATCCAATTCGCTTGAGGCAAAAGTAAGGGTAATCGACCAACTGTGTCCATGAATTCTTGAGCACCTGCCAGGGTGCTTTGGTTGGCGATGAGATAATGGAATATCCCGATAAATTTTGCTACATGTAATCATTTAAGAAGTATTATGCTTTATACTGAGTAGGATCAGAAAGACCAACCAATTTAAAAGCTTCTTTTCTTTCCACACAGGTTCCGCATTTCCCACAATGTACATCACCGCCCGCATAGCAGGACCATGTTTTTTCAAAAGGGACTCCAAGCTTTTTCCCATGTCTGACAAGGTCTGCTTTACTCCAATGAACAAAAGGCCGTAGTAGGTTTATACTACTCCAGTCCGCCAGGGTTAATGCATGAGCCATTGAATCGGCGAATTCAGGACGACAATCCGGATAAATGGTATGATCGCCCGCGTGAGCAGCATAGGCTACAGTGTCGTATTTTAGTGAGATTGCATGTCCGGCAGCAAGGGATAGGAGGATCATATTTCGATTTGGTACCACGGTCGCTTTCATCGATTCCTCAGCATAGTGACCCTCTGGCAGGCTTATTTCTTGATCCGTAAGTGCACTACCTCCAAGTAATTGGCCCAAAGAGGGTAGGGAGAGGACAAAATGTGGAATTCCTAACGATTCAGCAATTTGAGTGCTTGAAATAATTTCCTTGTGATGTCTTTGGCCATAATCGATCGATAACAATTTTAAATCCGCTTTTTCCTGTAGTAAATGATGAACAAGAACTGTGGAGTCGAGACCGCCTGAAAAAAGAACAACTGCCTTCATCGCAAAGATTGAGAATTCATTTTTTTAAATTAAAATTGATTTCCTTATTTTAATCTTTGTTCAGGGCGTGGAAAGATTTTTCGATGTATTTCATAAATTCTCTTCAATTCTTTGATTGGGAATGGATGATCATCCACCCGTAAATCCCTAAACCGGTCATTCAAACCACCATATCCCCAGCCCTTTCTGACAACCAAGAGTGCGGCGGACTGCCTGCCTCGCTTATCTCCTCCGGCATCCTGCCCTGCTCGAAGGGCTTTGATTAATCGTTCTGCGAGCCCACCCTTGCTGGATTCAAAGATTGAAGCCATTGCGTCGATAACCTCCGGGCCAGCCAAGAGATTTCCCTGTACCGAGAAATGTTTCCCCGTTTTACTCCCCGCCCAAGGATTGCACTCTTTTCCTGTATAGCTTGAGGCGTTTCCGTCCGTTCCAATTACTGCTAGTTGACGATGTTCACGCATAGGGTCAGCCTCGGTCATTAGCTGTACAACTTCTTGGGCACTTTTACCTTGAAGTAAAAGATCAAGTCCGACTGGACCGTAGCGTACATTTCCCCATGCTTGGGATGCGATTGCTCCGATGCCTGCTTTCGCGTAGGGTACTACGCTCCCGACCGCAATGAATTTTGATTGAACTGCCACTCCGATCTCTCCGGTTGCCTGATCCCGGGCAACGATTGAGAAAGTGGAAATTGGCAAAGTTGTATGTTTATTCTCTCCTCTTACAAAAGAAGAAATGAGAAGGAAAATGATAAGAAACGGATAAAGCATTCGCCTTGACCATAACTTGAAAACACTTACTTTCAATTCCTTACTTGGGAGCCGGCGTAGCTCAGTTGGTAGAGCAGGAGACTCTTAATCTCTTGGCCGTGGGTTCGAGTCCCTCCGCCGGTACCAGGAAAAAGCCGATGTTTTTACCCGCCCGATTAAGGTTTTCCATCGCTTATTTTTCCCTTTGAAGACTCATTTCTTTTGGGCGTTTTTCTCCTTTCTTCGGGGTCTCCAAGGTCCCCGCCTTTGGCAATCATTTCTGGGTATGTTGTATCCCACCACTGATCATAGGCTCGAGTTAATTGTGAAATTAATTGAGGGTTTTTTTGGGAAAGATCATTTTTACAACCGGGGTCTATTTTTACATCGAAGAGAACCCATTGTTCACGCGGACTAACTTTCCAATGGTATTGAGCAGTACCGTATGCGTATGTCATATGTTTGCCTCCGTTTTCCACGATCTGAAGTGCTTTACATTGACTCATGTACTTAAGGCATTCTTTGTTTCCGCAGTTATGACTACGCAGCATTAGGTGATTCCCTTGACGAACCCCTGCCATTGAGTACTTGTGATCTTTGGCAAAGCCACTCGGCCATCTTGCCACATGATGAAAAAGAATCCGCTCTGGTTGCAATTTTATAGCCTTTTTACTTTCCAAAACCGGACGAAGATCAAAACCGTCTAAATTCCGTTTTACTGATTGTGGGATTTCTGCCCCAGCTAATCCACAGAGAGTAGGAAGTATATCGAGGTGGGCGGTCAGGTTCCCCACTGTTTTTGGGTGCCATATTCCAGGCCATCTCCAAAAGGAAAAGGCTCTTGTGCCACCTTCCCATGCTGAGCACTTTGATCCTCGCATATTGGCATTGTATACATCCAAACCTTCGGTTACCCCGTTATCATTGATCATAATCACAATAGTTTCTTTTTCCCTATCGGTATCTTTTAAGAACTTCATCAAGCGACCGAGGTTGTAGTCAATATTTTCAATCATTGCCAAATAAGTGGAATGGATATCATTCAATCCGGCATCCCGAAATGGTTTAACAAATTTTTCTGGAGCTGCTAAAGGAGTGTGCGGAGAGTAGGTGGAGAGGTAGCAAAAAAAAGGATTTTGTTCAGACCCTTTGATGAAGGTCATTGCTTCGTCGAAAAAAACGTCTTCCCGGTACCCTTTTGTCTCCAATCGTTTTCGGTTACGTATAAAGGTTGAATCAAAGTGCTTGTGCGGTCCACCAACATTAGTCGAACACCAGTCAAAGCCTCTCTTTTCCGGCCCGGGCTTATTTCCCAAGTGCCACTTGCCAATAAATCCTGTTTTGTACCCAACTGTTTTTAGCAGTTGAGGTAAGATGATCGCATCCGGATGCAATTCCTGTCTAGGCACAATGGTATGGGTGACTCCATTCTTGAATTCATGCATTCCAGTAAGCAGTGCGGCACGGGTGGGAGAGCAGGAAGGACTGACATAGAAATTGTCAAAGCTGACACTCTCTGCACGTAATTTATTCATGTGCGGAGTCTTTAGGTATGGGTGCCCATGTGCATTGACATCGCCGTAACCCTGATCATCAGTAAGGATTAAAATGACATTGGGCTTTTGGGCGAAAAGATGAATTGAGAGGAAGGATAGAGCAGTGGTAAGAATGGGAGTTATTAATTTCATAAAAATAGCTAATTCGGTATGTGTCTGTAAGATCAAGATAAATAATTCTAAAAGCTAAGGAGCGAACTGTTTTAAAAACGATTATAATTAGATTAAAATCTGCTTTCTTATGTTGACCCATATGTGCTTTTTTGAATGCTTGTATTCTTGAGCAATTTTACACAAGATCACTTACTTGGCGTAGCAAAAAACTTTTTAATGGATGGGGTTCTTCAATCATTTGAAACCCATGGAAATGGAAATGTGAATGACACTTTCCTATTATATTACCATTCGGAAGATTGTGTAAATCGTTACACCCTGCAGAGAATTAATCACGAGGTTTTCAAAAACCCAGAGGGACTAATGGAGAATTTTTCCCGGGTAACAAGGCATTTACAGGCAAAATTTGCAAATGACCAAACCAATTCACAGTCGTTATCTTTGATCTCGGCAAAAGACGGGAAATCTTTTCACAAGGATTCAGGTGGTAATTATTGGCGTGTGACAAAATTTATTGACGGAGGCCGATCCTTTGAGGTGCCTGAAGATTTGAACCAGGCATACCATGCAGCAAAATCTTTTGGAGAGTTTCAGTTTCAATTACTTGACCTGCCCGGGGAGCCGCTTATCGAAACTATTGCGGACTTTCACAATACTAAATTAAGATTCGACCATTTTTGTTCGGTCGTGAAGGAAAATCAAATGCAAAGAGTTGATCAAGTAAGTGATCTGATCGATTTTGCTTTAAGTCGTGAAAATCTCGCCAAGATTATATCGGGAGATGATTTTCCAACACGGACAGTCCACAATGACACAAAATTAAATAATGTACTTCTTCATAAAACATCAGGTGAAGGAATGTGTGTGGTGGACTTGGATACGGTAATGCCGGGATGTGTATTACACGATTTTGGGGATTTGGTTCGTACCGCTGCTTCTTCAGGATTGGAGGATGAGCAAGATCTCGACAAGGTTTACTTTCTTCCTTCTACCTTTGAGGCGATCACAAAAGGGTACTTGGATACTGCAGGAGATATGCTAAATGCTAACGAACTTGAACACCTTGCGGTTGCTCCATTGGTAATAACATACGAACTTGGACTTCGTTTCTTGGAAGATTTTCTGAAGGGAGATCAATATTTTAAGATTAAACACCCCGAGCATAATATCGATCGTGTACGGGCTCAATTTAAGTTGCTGACTTCTATGGAAGAAAACCTTCAGGAAATGAAGAAAATTGTTCAATTAGTATCATCTCCCCAAGTTTCGGTTTAATCAATTTGTCTATATTTATTATTGTTCGATAATGAATATTTGAAGTAACCTGATTGAATTACACAGTTTAATTGTGAATCCAGGTTTTTACCTATTTTATACAAACTTATTTTTATGAGACTCCTAATTTTTTTATTTTTAATTGTTTGTTTTTCCAATTTTATGTGCTTAGGGGATCGTCCAACTCGTCCGAATGTGGTTCTTTTATTAGCGGATGATCTGGGTTGGCAGGATGTTGGATGTTACGATCTTGATGAACCTGCCCCAATGGAGACTCCAAATATTGACTCTCTCGCCAAGCGCGGAGTTTTATTTCGCCAGGGATATTCACCTGCCCCCACCTGTGCCCCTACTCGTTGTGCTATTATGAGCGGTCGTCATCCCGCGGTGACTCAGAAGACACATGTGGTCGGGGGAAATCCTCCCACACCTTATAATAAAACCGCACATGAGATTATGGACCCCTGGTACAGTGGGAGAATGAAGCTTGAAGAAGTGACAATTGCGGAAGCGTTGAAAGCTAATGGTTATGTCAGCGGTCATACAGGTAAGTGGCATATGGCGATTGATCATCACGCATTTCCGCAACCTAAAGATCAAGGCTTTGATTTTACCCGAAGTGACTTAGGGGAGAGTCGGGCAATGCGTCCACATCGTTTGACAGGTTTTGCAACTCGGGATCAAAAAGACCGGTATCAATTAAACGAGCAAGGCTTTCCAAAAGATCAGACAACTTTGGATGCAATTGATTTTATTTCGATAAATAAGGCAAATCCCTTCTTTTTGTATTATGCCGCTTGGCTGGTTCATACTCCGATTCATTCTCGGAGTAAGGTTTTATTGGAAAAATACTGTCAAAAGTTGGGTGTTGAGTTCCCAAAGAATCCTTCGGGGTGGGCTATTCCGGGACAGCAAAATCCCTTCTATTGTGCAATGGTTGAAATGTTTGATCATTATGTGGGGCAGATAATTAATTATTTGGAAGAAACCGATGACCCCCGATGGCCCGGTCATAAATTAATCGAAAATACATATATTATACTGACCTCTGATAATGGCGGGATGGAGCGTATTCCGGGCGAAGTAATTACCGACAATTTCCCTTTGGATAAAGGGAAAATTAATGCAAAAGAAGGTGGAGTTAGAGTTCCTTTTTTAATCGCGGGGCCAAGTATTAAGCCTAACCAGGAAAGTAATGTGATGGTAAACGGATTAGATTTTTATCCCACAATTCTGAGTTGGACTGGTACAAAATTCCCTGATGACCAAATTTTGGATGGTTGTGATTTGAGCCAATTACTTGAGGTAAACCCAAAGGCTGGGCGTTTGGTTAAAAACAAAAAGGGAGAAACGAGAAATTCCATGGTCTGGCATTTTCCTCATGGAGTCGCTCAGCAATCAACTTTGCGAACTGGAGGATGGAAACTGATATACAATTACATTTCCAAATTGCCAAGACTCGAACTTTATCATCTGTATTCCGGTTATCCGAATCCATCCAGAAGAGTGGATATTGAAGAGTCGAAAAACCTGGCAGATGAATTCCCCGAACGTGCCGAATCTATGAGGCAAGAATTATTTAATAGGCTTGATAAAATGAATGCCTCTTACCCATTTAAAAATCCACATTTTAAAGGTAAATCAGTGGGTAAAGAAAAAGTTTGCAGAGGAATTAAAAGAGGAAGAGATGGTAACCAAGTTTGGGCTCAGTTTGAAAGTGGTGGGTCTAAAGTGGTTCACGGGCACCTTGTTTATACTCTTAATGGAGGAGAAAAGAGCGAAGAATGGTATCTTATTCAAGCGAATCTTAAAGGGGATCGTTTAATAGCTAATTTACCAGAAAGAACAACACATTACATATTTAATTTTGTAGATGAGAACAATTTTTTGGTTTCTTATCCGGAAATGCCAGACCTACTTGAAGCAGGTAAGCAAAAAGGCAAAGGCCCTTTTTCTTCCGAAGCATTTTCTGCAAATTATTATTGATGAAAGATTAGAAAACATAAAAAACACCGTATCGCTACGGTGTTTTTTGGGGCTTTGAAAACAAACTTTACTGAAACAAACTGACTATTGTCATGAATTAAGACTTGAGGAGATCAGAAATGTTCAAATTTTTTATATATTTTAACTCCATTGTAACATTTTTTCGATAGGTAACTTAGCTTTATCAATTGTTGAGGGTTGTAATGAAATTTCTGGTGTTTCATTCCTTAGGCAATCCCGGAGTTTTGGGAGTGTATTCATTTTCATGAATCTACAATCATTACAAGCACAGTGACCAGTTGGGCCTGCCACAAATGCTTTGTCGGGTAATTCCCGAGTCAGTCTGTGCATCATACCTGTTTCGGTTAAAATAATAAAAGTCTCAGCCGGATTGTTTTTACAGAATGTAACCATCTTTTCAGTGCTGCATACTTCGTCAGCAAGATCCCGAACAGATTCGATACATTCAGGGTGAGCCACAACCGGAGCATTTGGGAATTCAAGTCGACACCTCTCTATTGATTCTTTGGTAAAAAGAACATGTGCATAACAACTACCAGGCCAGAGTTTCATTTGCCTGCCAGTTTGTGCGGTTACCCATTGACCAAGGTTTTGGTCGGGAACAAAAAGAATTTCTTTGTCTGCGGGAATTTGGTTTACAATTTGAACAGCATTTCCACTTGTGCAAATAACATCACTCAGTGCTTTTACATCAGCTGAGCAGTTCACATAAGCAACGACATAGGTCTCCGGATTCTTATTTTTGTAATCTTCTAGCTGCCCGGCTGGGCAGGAATCTGAAAGCGAGCACCCAGCATCAAGATCTGGCAAAAGAACTTTTTTCTGTGGATTAAGGATTTTTGCAGTTTCAGCCATGAAATGTACACCGCAAAAGACTATAATGTCAGCATTTGTTTCAGCTGCCTGCCTAGCTAATCCAAGTGAATCCCCTATGTAATCTGCAACTTGTTGAATCGGGTCGATTTGGTAATTGTGGCAAAGGATTACCGCATTTTTTTCTTTTTTTAGATCTAAAATCTCTTTTTGATCCTCATTCAATTTTAGCTGATCGGGATTATGGCGAAAGACTTGTAGATCAAATTGGTTAACTTCAGAGTCCGTCATACTCAGGCACTTTTTTTACATTTTCCATTTGTACGGAAATCTGGGCATTCAGCATGGACCTGTAGTCTTTGGTCCTTCACATCCAACCCTAATTTTTCGGATACAGTCTTGCCATACCACTCCATGAATGGAGCGTCTATATCAAAAATCTTTTTGCAGTCTGAACAGACAACCTGTGCCTTGAATGTCTCAGAACGACCGTTTAAAACATAAAATTTGTTATCATGCCCGATATCAATTTTGCGAATAATCCCACTTTCAACAAGCAAGGGCAAGTTACGGTAAACGGTTGCTCTGGAGACAGTATCGTCCAAGTTTTTGGCATCTTGTAGTAGTTGATCGGCAGTGAAATGACCAGATTGACGAAATAAGGCTTCAAGCACTCCTTTTCTCTGACCAGTTACCCGTAATCCCTTGCTCGCAAGAAAGTCGGAAAAACTCTCCCATGTTTCCTTATCAGTAACTTTCATTATGGGATATATCTTTAAACTTCTTTAAAAATGAGGTCAAATTTATTGAGACTAAATTGAGAAAGGAATAGATGTTTAGGTATTTTTTTTCTTCAACCTTGTTCTTTGTTGAGTTTATGGTAATCAACATTCTATGGCAATCAAAGTGAACGAACATATAATACCTGACTGGGCAATTGAGAGGCAGGCACAATCTCTTTTGGAGCAGGTGGCTAAATCTATGCCCGGTAAACCTAGAGAAGTGATCCAGTTGGCTGCAATGGATATGGCAAAGGATCGAATGGTGGATCAAGCATTGATGGCTCAGGAAAGCCAAAGCCGTAATTACAAGGTTGATCCTGAAACATTAAACATTGAAATGAAAAAATGGATTAGTCAAAATGGTGGTAAGAAAGCTTTTTCCAAAGGAAAGCATCCAGTAATTAAGACACAGGATGACTTGAGAAAAGAGATAGCCAGTCAAATACAGTTTAATCTTTTACTTGAGGAAGAATCTCGTGCGGAAGTCGTTACCGAAGAAGAGGCGAAGAAATATTACGATACGAGACAGGATTTGTTTCAGACGGAAATTTTGTTGACCGCTTCGCACATCTTAAAAATGGCACGAACGGAAGATGAATTAGCAGTTGCTGAAAAAAAAATCATTGAGATTAGAAAACAACTCAAGGAAGGAAAGGATTTTATTGAGTTAGTTAAGCAAGAATCTGATGATGCACAAAACAATGGGCATCTGGGAACTTTTGGAAAGGGGAGAATGGTTCCTCCCTTCGAAAAAGCTGCATTTGCACTTGAAACGGGCGAAATAAGTGACCCAGTAAAAACCCAGTTTGGATGGCACCTTATTCTCTTACATGATAAAAAAGAACCTGAAGTAACTCAATTTGTTGATGTTAAGGAAAAAATCATTGAGTATTTGGGAGAAAAACGAAAAGACGCTGCATTCGATCAATTTCTAGATCGATTAAAAAGTAAAGCTGAGGTAACCGAAGTAGCAGGTTTTTAAATTCCTTGTTTTCTTAGCCCATTCAAGATTTCCAAGCTAGCTGCGGATTGATTTAAGGCATATAGATGAAAGCCTGGTGCACCTTTATTTAAAAGTTCCACGACTTGGTCTTTAGCCCATTTTGCACCAATTTCTGGTTGTGCAGATTCTTCCGCATGATTTAGATCATAAGCTAATTTTTCCGGCAGGGATGAATCGCACATTTTGCAGAACCGCTGAATTTGCCCAAGGGATAGGGCAGGAAGGAGACCGGGAAGTACAGGAACAGTAATTCCCACATCCTTGCATTCCTGTAAAAATGAAAAATAGGCCTGGTTTTCAAAAAAAAGTTGGGTCGTAATAAAATCTGCACCGGCATCAACTTTTTCTTTTAAGTGATGTAAGTCAGTTAGTTTGTCAGGTGCTTCCGGGTGCTTCTCTGGGTATCCGCCAACTCCAATTCCGAAATCAGGGAAATACTCCCGAATCAGCGCGACTAGTTCGGTTGCATAGGATAAGCCCCCATCTACTGCTTGAAAAGTTGTTTCTCCCTGTGGCGGGTCACCGCGAAGAGCCATAATATTACAAAATCCTTCCTTGGAAAAATCCTCAAGAATTTCAAGGAGCTCCTTTTTAGTATGCCCAACACAAGTAAGATGTGGCATCACCTCAAAACCGAATTCCTGCTTTAAAATTTTTGCATAATGCATTGTGGTTTTTCTCGTTCCTCCACCAGCACCATAAGTAATCGATACAAAATCAGGGTTAAAAGGCTTTAGGGTTGCCGCAGTACGAAGCATCCTTTCTCCCCCAGCTTCATTTTTGGGAGGAAAGAACTCGAGGGAAAAAAGAGATTTCCCCTGTTTGAGGAATTCAGAAATAGATGTGCCTTTTGTCATTTACGCATCAACATATCATGATATGTTGATATGTTGCAAGCGGGTTATCGGGTTTGTTTAGAGGCGAACTCGTGAGCTAAGAAGCAGATTTCGGATTGATTCAAGGAATCGATTAACCCGAGGTTGTGGTTCAATTGATTCAGCACGCTCAAGAAGTCGGACTGCTTTTTCATAATTTCTTGTTTCAACCAACATTCGGCCGTGTTGAACAAGAGATTCAACCTCCCATTTTGCTATTTTGCTTGAGCGTTCGAAGTAAAGGCTAGCAGTGGCAAAATCTTGTTTGTTCCAGGCCATCTGAGCAAGCATGATTAAAGCCTTTCCTTCAAGGGGGTGTTTTTCCACAAGAGATCGGAGGATTTTAGTTGATTCTTCAGTTCTTCCAGTAGCCAAAAGTACTTCTGATTTGAGAAGAAGAAGTTGTTTTTCATCATCTTTAAAATACTGAGGGCCAAAATTCTTTTCTATTTTTTCAAGGTATGAAAAACAGTCTTGAAATGATCCTCGACTTATTAGAATGCTCGCAACTCTAATGTATCTCGAAATGGAAAGTTTCTCATCTCCTTCTATTGCTCTTTCGTAATTTTGAAGAGAAAGGTCATACAAGCCTAGGTTATGGTATAAGTCTCCGAGACGAATAACATCTTCCTTACTTAGGTTTCCCAGTCTTTTCAATGTTTCCAAAGCGACAGTTGCTTCCATTTCAAGGCCGAGTCCCTGCAGTGCTGCTACCCGGGCCCGATGACCAAAAGAGTTTTCAGGCTCCTTAATGAGGAGTTCATTCAAAAGTGCCAAGGCTTCAGCAAAACGGTTAGTTTCAATCAAGCAGTTTACCAAACCGTTTCTTGCGTCCTTACTTTCGGGTAAGAGTAAAGCACCCATACTATATGCATTTTCTGCAGAAATAAATTGTTGACGCATGTAGTAACAGTAACCCAAGGCGACATAGGTTACACCATCACCTTCACCTAAGCTGATTGATTTAGAAAAACTGGATGCAGCATCTCCATATTTTCCTAAGCTAAGTTTTACAAACCCCAAATTTTTGTGTGCTCTCAAAAAGGAAGGAAATTTATCGATCGCGGTGGTATAGCTCTGTTCCGAACGGGTCATGTGACCACGCTGGTAGTACATTGATCCGAGTGCAAAATCGAGTGCGGCACTAGACTTCGATGATGTTTTTTCAAATAAATACTCAATCGCTTCGTCGAGTTGGTTCTCTGCTTTGGCTCTGACTTCGCGGAGAACAAATTGTTCACTCTTGCTTATTCTAGGTTCAACTTCGCTGCGAAAGCCATAATCTCCCATGAAACTTTTAACGAAATTGGGGTTATTCCAAAAGTCTTTGGTTAATTCATATGAGGGTGCATTACCAAGAAGTGGCAGCGTATATAAAAAGAAAAGAAAAAAAGCAGATTGTTTCATTGATCAAGTAAGCTGTAGCGAACGGGAAGATAAAATTGTACCTTAACTGCTTCCCCGTTTCTTTTGGGCGGCTCATAGGTAGAACCTTCAGCAGCCTTCCGAGATGGTTCAACAAAGTCAGGGTGAGTAAATGATGCGACTTCCAGAACTTTAACCTTACCTTTTTCGTCAATTTGTACAAGAAGCTTAACTTCCCCTTCAAGTCCTCTCCTTTTGAGATGGGGGGGGTATCGCAGATTGCCTCTTTTCAGAACATTTGGATTTCGGTCCAGTTCGTGAAGATTAAAGAACAAGTCTCCCTGGAATCCGCTTGCGACAGGGTTATATTGAAGGAGAGAGAATTCTGCCTGATAGTCACCTGGGCCGACTTCGAGATTGGCTGACAGTGCCTCAATTTGAATAATGTTTGGCTTGGATTCCAGTGGTCGTGGAGATGCAGCTTTTTCAACAAGCTCTTCCACTTTTTTCTCCAATTTTGTTTTAGGTGGTGGTGGCGTTTCAAAAGGGGGAGAATCGATTTCGCGAACAATCCATTCTTCAGTGCGAACAAATTCTGACAGAGGGAGCAGGAAAAAAAGAGCGACGGATACTAATGAAGAAAAGAGCAAACTTCGGGTTACTCCTTTACCACGAGTTTCAGATTCTATCCCGGGTACCCAATCAGTTGAAGTACTTCCTTTCATTTAGAAATGGCAGCCAATTTAACCGCTTTTGCTCCAGCCAGCAATGCTTGATCCATAACTTGTGTAGCCAAACCGGCTTTGGCTCCTTCCGATACCTGAATTACGATAGAAGGAGGAACCAAACCCGAAGAGTTCCTGACTTTTGAAGCTACCCCTTCTAATCCGACTGAGTATCCATCCACGAGAACTTCTCCAGATCCAGGCAAAGTAAAAAATAAAGGTTTGTTTTCATTTTTTACCATTGAGTTTGAGTCTTTGTAATTCGAAGAGATTCCGATCTCATCAATGAAGGATGTAGCAACGATAAAAAAAATCAATAGTATGAAAACCATATCTATTAGGGGAGAAACATTAATTTCAGTTCTCTCAGCCTGAAAATTTGAACGATTTCTTCTCATCGCTCTTTTAAAGTTGCAAGAGAAACAATTGGGGCAGCTTTCTTTGATTCTGCTATAATTTTTGCCAAGAGTGTGGCATCGGCCCATTTGTCGACCTGAATAACTACGGGTTTGTTATTTTCTTTATTTGCCAACGCAATGAGCGGAGATATTTCGGCTAGTTCAACCGACTTCCCTGCATGGAAAATCTGATTTTTTTCCGAGAGTGCAAATAGAATGGAATTCTTTTTTAAACTCTCTGCCCTTTGCACTTGTGGTCTAGAAACATCAATTCCAGGTAAAGTCACAAAAGTTGCAGATACTATAAAAAAAATAAGAAGAATGAAAACCACATCAATCAGGGGTGAGACATTAATATCCCTATCTTCTTCCTCCAATGTAAGTCTACTTCTTAGTTTCATCTGGTTGCTGAAATACTTTTAATTTGGCGAAGAGATATACTTTCTAGCCGGTTGATACAATGTAACCAGTCTTTTCTTTTTCTTTTAAGTAAATGAGAGAATGCAAGAGCTGGGATTGCAACCAACAACCCTGCCTGAGTTGTCACTAGTGCCTCTGAGATTCCACTGGCGATCATATCCATTTTATAAGTGTCCTGCATACTCAGACCATCAAAAGTTCTTAGCATACCTCCGACTGTTCCTAAAAGGCCGATTAATGGACTGGCAGTAGCCAGCACAAGAAGGAACCGGAGCCTGCGATTCAAATAAGATCCGTCACTTTGCCTAACTTGCTGAAATCTCTTGCGTGTTTCCTTTTTGTTATCGTGGTTACCAATGCAATACTGCATGATTTGATTAACGCGGCCACCATCTTGAAAGGCTCCCCATCTTTCCCTTGGAAATGATTTAAGGTCGCGAGGCACAATGATTCGCAAGCGAAACCATAAATCGAAGGCTATATAATAGGTGTAGAGAGAAAGAACCGCGAGCACGGGCATGAGGATTCCTCCTTTTTGCCAAACTAAGGATGCTTGGTTCCACAAATCAAGAATCAGAATTAGCATCAGTATCGGTTGATGGTTGATTCAGGCTCTCTTGTTTTAATCTGACTAATCGTGCAGAAAAACCCTCCATTTTAGATATAATCCCTTGCAATCTCCTAGTCAGCAGTGCATGAGCAATTAGCGATGGGATTGCGGTCACGAGACCAAATTTAGTGGTTACAAGAGCCTCAGAAATTCCCCTAGCCAATTCACTGTTCTCTGGGTTGGCGAAGTTAGTTATTTGTCGAAAGACATCAATCATGCCTGTAACTGTTCCAAGCAAGCCAAGAAGGGGGGCAGTGGCTGCAGTTACGGCAATAAGTGGCAATGCTTTTTCGAGTTTTACCTGCATGTCTATAATTGCTTCATAGAGAATTTCCTCGAGGATCTCATGGTTTTTTCCCTGATACCCCAGTGCGGTTTTTCGAAGTAATTCGAACGGACCATTATACTTACCTTCCAACGCTGCAGCTGATGTGGGCAATTTTACCCGAGAAATCTGAATGGCTTTAAAAATTGCAATAAAGAGAGATAGCACGGCAAAAAATAAGATGGGATAAATCCAAATCCCTCCTTTTTGAAGCTCTTCCAATATATTGAGTTCCCCTTTCTCCATCACCAATGCTTTTCCCATCGTCGGATCTAAGGGAAGATGTATTGTTTTCTTTTCTTCTGAGTATTCACGAAAAGCGTTATTTATGCTCTTAGAAGTTTCAGCCGAACCAAATGCTAATCGTGCTGGTGTAATTTTTAAAACAGAGTTAGAGCTGAGATTGAGTTGCTGGTTTTCCTTGTTGGCGCGACTTTTTTCAAGGAAACCGGATGTGCCTTCTTTACTGGAGAAAAACACTGTCGGTCCAGTCGACCAAAAAGTTCCTTCTTGACGAATTCCCTCAGGTGGAACAATTGCGTTTCCAATAAAAAGAATGCCTCCTGCCGATTTTCTAATTGCCTCAATGGAAAGGGATAATGCATCGAAAGAAGATGAAAAAGAATTAGCTATTGTGGTATCATTTTTTGTTTGAACTAGGATGGTAGAAAGTTTTTTTGCCCATAGGCTTTTCTCCGCGGAAGGATTCGCATGGTACCATCCGGTTATATAAGTCCTCAAAAGATTGAGACTGTAATCAAGTTCAGACTCGGTTTCCGTAACTTCTCTCTCGAGTTGTAGCAGACTGGCCTCCCGGTTATCTCTCAGTCTGAGGTAGTGTTGAAGTTCAGAACGAAGTTTTCTGGCTTTATCCTCAAGACTGGTGACCGTTTTTGCGAGCGGGATTTTCTCTTTCTCGATACCATTTCTTACTTCGGCTAATTGCTTAATCGCGCTTTGCAGGTCTATTTTTGCCTTTTCCCTCACCATGCTAATTGAATCACCAAGCAGAGCGTAACTTGGAACCAAGGCTAAAAAAACTAATGCTATGTTAGGTAACTTCATTAATCAATTTTGGTCGGTGATGGAATAGGTAATTCAAGAAAGCGGGGAAGAGTTTGATTTCTCATCATTGCAACACCGTGAGTGATTTCCTTTGCAAGTTCATCCTGTCGGGTCCAAAGCCAGCCTTTACTTGATGGTTTCCCCCATCCCGCAACAGTTCCCGACTCGTTGACAAAGTAGGCGACACCCAGCCCAAAGTAGATGACTCTGAATTCACGCGATTTTCCATCATCAAGGCTAAACTCCTGCCTCTCAATGTGTACAGCGCGATGGAACAAATGAATACTCTGTAAGAGAGATACTAATGCATCCAACCTGGTACGAAGTGGCAGTTTATTTTCCTGTTCGGAATCCAATTTTTCAAGGAAAGTTATCGTGTCGTCACGAAGAGGTGTGGGGAGGAGAGGAATAATTAGTTTTATTTCTTTTTCCACTCTTTGCATTTCCTCATAGAAACGCATTGATCCGTTCTGCACTGTTTTTTTTCTTTTAGTAAGATCGGCTCTTTGTTGAGCTGCTCCAATATTTTCTTTCTCGAACTGCTCTAGTTTTACCTCCAGTTCCGAAATTTCTTTTTTTAATGCACTTTCTAGATCAATTAAAGTCGACTTTTCCGTTTTCCAATCACTTTCTTCTTCAGATATGAGTAGGCTTGTTTGGACCCATTCCTGGATGAATTGATGTGTTTCCTTAACCTGAGAATATGAGAAAACAGGGAGAAATAAGCAGATTAGAAACGTGTGGAATATTTTTGAGGTAATACTCATAATTACCCACATTACATCTTCCTAAAAAAAGATAAAGCCATTTTTGAGACTCGGTCTCAATTAGTTTATTGTATGTTTACTCGCTCAGTAGGCGACGAAGGGTCTCGTCAACAACTTTTGGGTTAGCTTGTCCACGGGTTGCTTTCATAACTAAGCCTTTTAAGGCATTGATTGCCCCTTCCTTACCACCCCGAAATTTGTCTGCGGCGTCAGGATCGTCCTGAATAGCTTTGGAGCAAAGGGATTCAATTTCATTTTGATCTGACTTTACTTCCAATCCTTTCTCTTTAACTAAATCTTCAGGGCTCCTTCCGGATGAAAACATTTCCGGGAAAATTTCCTTCGCCACATTATTTGAAACGATTCCTTTCTCAATTAGTTCAATTAGCTGAGCAAGATGAGTTGCAGTAATAGGCGAGTCTTTAACCGAAACAGGTTCTCCTTTTTCCCGACTGGCAGAAAGTTCTCTAAGAAGGTCATTAACTACCCAATTGCCTACTTTTTTTGGATCATTTGAAAGTTTTGTTGTTTGTTCAAAAAAATCACAGAGTGAAAGGTCTGGGCATAACGCTGATGTAATGGAATAGGGGAGACCCATTTCTTCGATATACCTGCGTTGCTTATCGAATGGTTTTTCAGGCAACTCTTTTTTAACTTGGTCAATCCATGACCTATCAATTTTAACGGGCATTAAATCCGGGTCAGGGAAATAGCGATAATCATGAGCCATTTCCTTGGATCGCATTGGGGTGGTATAGCGTTGTTCAGGGTTCCACCTCCTAGTTTCCTGAAAAATTTCTTCTCCCGCTTCTATTGCCTTAACTTGGCGTTTAATCTCATATTCAACTCCATTTTTTACACCTGAAATCGTATTGAGATTTTTGAGCTCAACTTTAGTACCAAGTTTTTCTGTACCAATTGGTCGGACGCTTATGTTCGCATCGCACCTAAGCTGTCCTTTTTCCATATCACATGCAGAAATCCCTGCATAAATGAGTGAATTTCTCAGGGAGGTTAAGTATGCAAATGTTTCTTCCGGGGAAAAAAGATCGGGTTCACTGACAATTTCCAATAAGGGTGAACCTGCACGGTTATAATCAACCAAGCTATCATTTTCAAAGTGAGTGAGCTTACCCACATCCTCTTCAAGGTGAATTCTGGTAAGTTGCACAATGCGGTGTTTTCCCATTACAGCAGGGGATTCACCTGGCATTTCGATTTCCACCTCGCCCCCTTCGCAGATTGGTTGATCAAATTGCGAAATCTGATAATTTTTGGGCATGTCGGGATAGAAATAATTTTTGCGGTCCCATTTACATGTATTTGCAATTTTACAGCCCAATAAGAGTCCAACTTTAATCGATTTTTCAATAGCTTCGTAATTCATGACCGGAAGTGCTCCAGGCAACCCCAATACCACAGCATCAGTTAATGAATTTGGGTCTTTCCCATAGCCGCAGGGTACACGGGTGAACATTTTGGAATTAGTTTCCAGTTGAACATGAACCTCGAGTCCGATTACTGCTTCGTATTTCATCTGATATATTATTCCTTGGCCAAGGGCGGGGAGAAACAACCAAATTTATGCTCCCGATCGTAGGCATGAGCGATCTTAAGGAGCGAGCTTTCATTAAAAGCTCGTCCGATTAACTGCAGTCCAATGGGTAGATTAGCTTCAGTAAATCCACAGGGTACGGAAATTGCGGGAAGTCCAGCCAAATTAGTCGATATTGTATAAATATCACTAAGGTACATTGAGATTGGATCATCACTCTTAGAACCAAATTCAAATGCGGGGGTAGGGGAGGTCGGAGTGATGATTGCATCCACTTCTTTAAATACCCGATTAAAATCTTCTCTGATTAAAGTACGAGTTTTTTGAGCCTTGAGGTAATAAGCGTCGTAGTATCCACTACTTAATCCATAAGCCCCTAGAATACATCTTCTTTTGACCTCTTCTCCAAAACCTTCACCACGGCTTTTAGCATAGACATCCACTGCATTTTTAGCACGGTTACTTCGGGAGGTGTAGCGAATGCCATCATAGCGAGCCAAGTTGGAAGAGGCCTCAGCTGTGGCAATTACATAATAAACGGGAACCGCTAAATCGGTGGTGGGAAGAGAAACTTCAACAATACGATGTCCCAAAGTACGATAAAACTCTACGGCTTTTTCAATCGAATTCCTTACCTCATTGTCCATGCCTTCCCCAAAAAATTCTTTGGGTAGACCCAATGTGCATGGTTCGATAGGGTCATTGATTTTTTGTGTGTAGGAAGGTATTTCAGTTGGGAAACTAGTGGAGTCGAGAGGGTCGTGCCCGGATATTATTTCCAAGAGCAGTGCAGCATCTTCAACGGTTTTGGAGAATGGACCAATCTGATCGAGCGAAGATGCAAAGGCGGCCAAGCCATAACGGGAAACCATTCCATAGGTGGGCTTCATTCCAACCACTCCGCAAAGAGAAGCGGGTTGTCGGATAGAACCTCCGGTGTCTGAGCCCAGGGTTAATGGAACCTCCCTTGCAGCCACTGCTGCTGAACTGCCTCCGCTACTGCCACCCGGTACGCAATTTAAATTCCATGGGTTTCGTGTTGGACCGTAAGCAGAGTTTTCTGTCGAGGAGCCCATTGCAAATTCATCGAGGTTCAATCTACCGCCAATGACTGCTCCAGCCTCTTTAAGTTTACGGGTAACTGTTGCATCGTATGGAGAAATATAATTTTCCAGAATTTTACTAGCCGCCGTGAGTGGTTGACCCTTAACTGAGATAACATCTTTTAGAGCCACGGGGATTCCGTCCAGTCGACTAAGCGATTTTCCCTGTGCCCTGCGTTTATCAGAATCCTTGGCCTGTGTGAGAAAATCCTGTTCATCCAAATGAAGGAATGCATGTACCTGATCGTCAATCCGGTTGATTTGTTTTAGAAATGCTTTGGTAATTTCTTCCGAGGTAATCTCCCTCTTACCGAGTAAGTCCGAAAGTTCAACTGCGGTCTTCTCCAATAATATTGCCGAGCTCATTGATTATTCTTCGACTACTTTAGGGACGAGAATTTGATCATTTCTAGATTGAGGCGCATTTTGCAATGCCTGATCAACGGCGAATGGTTCTTTCACCTGATCCTGATCCCAGACATTGAAACGTGGGAATGCATGGGCAGTAGGATCAACCCCGTCCACATCAACTTCCTTTAGCTTTTCAAAGTATTTTAATACATCTCCCAACTGGCCCCGAAATTTCTCCTTTTCGCTTTCACTCAGTTCGATTCTTGCCAGGTTTGAGACATAATCAATGTTCATCGGGTTTTCTTCAGATTCACTCATTTTAAGCTCTTAGAGAATATGGGGTGTTCTGGTTAATTTCTTCAACAATTTTTTCAAAGGCTTGGTTGACCTCATCTTCTCCAAGTGTGCGTTCTGCGGAACGGAAGCGCATTCCACAGGCAATACTTTTTTTATCATCATCCATGCCTTTACCTGAAAAGAGATCAAAGACCACGACCGGATCGACTTGGAACTTTCCATTGGCCACTTGATTGGCAATAGACTCAACACATAATCGTACCTCTTCCGCAGACTCTGTATTTTGAACAACAAGTGCAAGATCCTTGATCGCAGGGGGAAATGAGGAAAATGAAATAAAACCAAGAGGCTTTCTTTTCTTTGATAACAAAATTGGATCAATCAGAATTTCAGCTGCTAAGACCGGTCCCTGAATATCTCTATCCTTGGTTAATTTTAATGAAATGACCCCTGCCGAAATTTCAATCTTGTTTTTATGGACATCGCCTTTACGCGAAGCATGTTTCGATTGCCAGGGTAATGAATCTAATTTTAAAGCCCAGGGATCTTTGGGCAGATTGAGTGCGGTTGCATGAAAGAATCGATTAATTATCCGTTTGAGGTCAAAGAAATCTAAGTTTTCGGTTTGTTTCCATTCTCTTTCGAGCGATTTTGGAAACATGGCCAACCCCACGCTGATCAGTTCAACATTCCCCCTCGGACCGGGTTGGAAAACTCGGCCAGTTTCAAAAACGTGACTTAGTGAATTTAAGTTTTTTTGATTATTGGATAAAGCGTCAATCAAACCGGGCAATAATGACGGACGAATGTGAGTATGATCAGCAGTCAGTGGATTATTTAATCCAATACGGTCGGCTTCTATTTTAGGAAACCAATTACTAATTTCGGATGATGCACGCAGGCTGTAATTACAGACTTCTTGGAATCCTTGCCCACATAAATTTTCTATTGCACGGTCACAGAAATCGTAGCTTGGATCATTATCCCGGTGAAGAGCAGGGATAGATAAACCAGAGTTGTTTAAATCCTCCGTTCCATAAATTCGTATAAATTCTTCAACCAAGTCGATGGGGCGTTCCACTTCAGATCGGAAGGATGGAACTGTTACCTGCCATGGGTCAGTTCCTGAAACTTTAAAACCGATTCTTTCCCAAGATTGAGTCAGGTTGATGAAATCTACTTCAAACCCACATCGTGCCTCAATAAATGATTTTGTAACTTCAATAGTTCTTTCGCCTCTGGGTGAACTTCCTAAGGAAATAACTTCCGGTATACATTCTCCGCCTGCAATTTCTAAAATCAAATCAATCGCCCTACGTGCTCCGTATTCAACCCCACAGGGATCGACATCTCGCGCAAATCTTTGTGAACTATCAGTGTGGAGACCAAGTCGTCGGGCGGTACTTCTAATATTCCCAGGTTTAAACCATGCTGCCTCAAGAATAATGTCCACGGTTGATCCATCTACCTCTGCATCAATACTGCCCATTACGCCTGCAATTACCAAGGCTTTTTGACAGTCTGCAATAACCATCATATTGGTGTCAAGAACACGTTCAGCTCCATCGAGAGTGGTAATTTTTTCTCCTTCCTTAGCTTGTCGAATATGAATACTTTTACCTTCAATTTTTGAAGCATCAAATGCATGAAGGGGCTGACCAGTTTCCAATAGTACAAAGTTTGTAATATCTACAATATTATTTATTGAGCGTGTTCCCACTGACTCAAGGCGTTGAGATAACCACTGCGGGCTGGGCCCAACCTTGACTCCTTTGACCGCCCATGCTGAATAAAGAGAACAATTATCACTCTGAATTACTACTTCATCCAACAAGTTATTCTGAGAGGGAATGTCAACCGATTGTGCACTTATATTAAGATCCGGTAAAATTAATGTTTTTTTGTAGTAAGCCGCGATTTCACGAGCCACTCCAATATGGCTTAGGCAATCGCCACGATTTGCGGTTATTTCGAGTTCTAAGATAACTTCTTTTGTAAAAAGAGAGGTAACTGGAGTGCCAATTTCAGGTTGATCAGCTAAAATCATAAGCCCTTTATCATCATCCCCAAGTTCCAGTTCGACAGCACTGCACATCATCCCTTCTGAGGGGACGCCACGAAGCTTGGACTTTTTAATTTTAAACCCGCCTGGTAAACGGGCACCTGGCAGAGCAACTGGCACGCGGTCTCCAACCTTAAAGTTGGTTGCACCACACACAATATTAGCGGGTGGTTGGTCAGTTGAAACTTGAACTGAGCAAACACTTAAACGATCTGCTTCGGGATGTGATTTTTTGCTAAGCACCTCGC
>Ga0209631_10002461_pt1 | contig 22156 bp, 29 predicted proteins | sample COG_08_FD_184752 | JGI IMG/M metagenome (GOLD analysis project Ga0209631, IMG submission 184752) | Pelagic Microbial community sample from North Sea - COGITO 998_met_08 (SPAdes) (version 2) | ecosystem: Environmental > Aquatic > Marine > Neritic zone/Coastal water | place: Helgoland, sampling... | reverse complement strand
GTAATAATAATATCAATGAATAAACCACAAGAATCGTATTTTGTAGTTTTGAATCAATGCGAAGTTCTACGAAATAAATGGCTATCTTGTAAAAATGAAGATCTTACAAATGAAGATGTTCAAGTAGAATGTAATAGAACCCTTCAAAAATACATACATTTATGCGGTAATAAAAAATATGATCCAAAGAAAAGATTACGATGTTCTATTTATGCAACACATTAGATTTAAATATGGAAAAATTGAATTAATAGAAGTTTTCATAATCTTTAATTAGAACTTAATCATGGATCTTATACAGGTAACCAAACGAAATGCGATTGACACTATTGATCGATTTGAAAAAAAATATATTCGCTTTATGCCATATTCTACAATGTTATTGCATATAGTTATAATGTCGTGTACTTTGGGAAATTTTGCTCGACTTTATTATAATACTTGGGATGAATATCTCAATTCATTGTTTGAGTTGAGTTGGTATGGATTAGGTTGGGGAAATACACCCGCCCTTGTAAAAATTACAACTAATATTATATGCATTTGTATTGGATTGTTTTATAACCATTATGTTTATACGGTTAACTTTTATGGTACTATTAAAACTAGAAGGAAACGAGTTGAAGCTTATCAAAATATATTAAATGAAGAAGGATATGATTCAGATGAAGATTCTGATTATAACCCTGATCTTGATAGCGATGCTGAAGAAAGTAGCGATGAAGAAGAAAGTGATGAGGCGACGAATGAGGTGGAGGATGATAGTGACACAGAAAAAAATGAAGAAATCGAACAAATATTTACAGAGATTGAAGACGATTACAATAAAAAAGTTGTATAGTTATACGGGTTTATCTATTTCTTGAATATATACTGGTAATTCCTCATTTAAATTTTTATATGAACTATCTACCCATTCAATCGTTAACGGCATGGTTTCTGCCAAAGGAGAGTTACCAGTCCAATACTCTTTATTAATTAACTTATACAATTTTTTAATTCTATTTTTAATACCACCTGCATTCCTAGGCGGAACATGTTTCAAAGCCCATTCAAATTGCAATGATTCTATTTTCGTGGGAAATCCGTGAACAACGCATATATGTCTCCAGCCTTTACCTTTACTGGTAGTATATTTTGCTCCACCCGATATTTCCTTATTATGTGCTCGTAATCTTTTATGCACATTATTTGAAACTCCAACATAAGTATAACCTCTGTTTTCTATAATATAACACGACCATTTATCCATTATATTACTTTATAATAGATAAATTTTAAACACTAATAATAAATTGAAATATAATAAACGTACATAGACAGTTATAAACACTACAATGGAATTACCCCCTTCAATACAAATTTATGACGTGAGAGATAATGGTTCATTTATATGGGATGAAATGGCACTCTGCGAGGTAGCTTCGAATACAATAAAACCAACAAATGAAACAAAATATATTATTTTGAACACAGGTAAAAAAGAATGGATCCTACTAGAGAATGAAACTGAATATAGAATTGAGATCGACGGTATTATAAGAAATATGTGCATAGGAAAACCCATCTATTTTGACGATGTTTTACGAATATCAGGTCTAGAAAATGTTGATGAAACAAAAGTAGCAAAACTAAGATATACCGAAGAGATAGATCAAGTACCTATTATATATGCTAGATGTAAAAAATCAATGGCATTATTAGACCCACTTGTGCGTAAATATGCATTAGATATTGAGTATGAAAAAAATACCATTTATGCAATCAAATCGGTAGCCGGTAGTGGCAAAACAACAACACTTCTCAATCTGGCAAAAGAAAACTCAGGAAAAAAAATACTTTATTTGGCATTTAATAAATCCATTGTTAATGATATTCGAAAAAAAAGTACAAGGAATATGACACCTTACACGTTTGATGCTTTTATCAGAACATTATATATAAAAAGAACTGGCAATTTTGAATGCAATATTCAAGACATCAAACCTTATTCATTTGGTCAAATATATCCGTGGTTTAAAAATAAACCATTCAAAATGAAACAGGCTTTCATTTCAAAGTATAGTAAATTTTGCAAAGACACTAGATGCGAAACTATGGTAGAATTTATTAAGTATAATTATCTCACAGTCTCTCCATTTACAAAAAAACACTTGGTTAAAATGTGGGTTCATACGAAAACACATAAATTGCTAAGTTTTGATGGATTAAGAAAATTAGCTTTTGTTGGCAAATGGTTCAAAGACTATATCGATACAAATTATGATATGGTCTTTATAGATGAGGCTCAGGATTTCGATCCCATGATGCTTAAAATGTTGTTACGCGATACTACCATTCCAAAGATATTTGTAGGAGATCCCAGACAGGCTATATACGAGTGGCGAGGTGCTGTAAATACTTTTGATAGGTTACCCGATGACGCATTTGTTATGGAATTTTATACCACTTGGCGCATTGGAAATCCCGCGTGTGACATAATTCGAAGTAAATTTATTAATTGCTGGATGATGGCAGGTAACGATCACATTACAGAATTGCATAATAGTGTTACGCCTAGTGAAAACTACGATTACCTCTTTAGATCGTGGAAATATCTACTTCAGACCGCGTCGCAAACACCTAATATTTGGATTAATGACTATGAGAAAAAAAGACCTATGATTGAAAAACTCCATAATTCACTGCAAAAATATAGCATGAGTGAAGAAGACAAGGCTAAATTTGAAGATGATTTGCCCAACTTCCTTCTTAAACTTAATGTTATCGAACTGCACGTCTTGCTGGATAGCATTCAACATAATCTAGTTTCCAAAAGTAAGGCCAAATGCCGAATGTACACCGTTCACGCATACAAGGGGATGGAAAACTCTCATATTCGCATATTCAATGACATTGATCACAATGAAGAGGAAAATATTTATTACGTTGCATTAACTCGTGGTAAAGATCATATTTATTTGGATGATCCTCCTGTAGAATAAAAATGGGTTATAGTACATTTGTAATTTAGTAGTATTGTGTTAGTAAATTAGTAAATTAGTAAATTAGTAAATTAGTAAATTAGTAAATTAGTAAATTAGTAAATTAGTTTATTTAAAATTTATAAGGTTTTTATTTTGAATGTTGAAAATTTAACCCGAATGAGCTTTTGTTTCAGTTGGCTGGTTACCTAGGCCTATGATGTGGTCGGCAGTCGTTTGTTCGGTATCAGGTTGGTAGTTTACGTAGAGTACTAGTCTAGGTACTTTAGAGCAGGCCGAGTTTCCGTGAGGTATACCGCAGTTCCAGATTACCGCTTCCCCGAATCGAGTTGGAATGTCTACCCGTTTTAGACCTAGGGTTTTCATGAGTTTGATAGGGATTTTCTGGATAGTCTTTGTCTTACCAGGCCAGTTGAGCCCATCGCCTATTTCAGCGTATTTTTGATGAGCACCTTCGTATCCGTACCAGCCTGCGTCGCTGTTATTTAGACCTAAGATAAACTGTAGTCTGTGAAATTTTCCATCCGGATTGTAAGGGTAATATGATACCGGATCGTTCGCCGCCCGCATTTCAGTGACCCCGTCTCGATTCTCGGGAATATAGCTCATATCTGTGTGCAGTTGCATGTCTTTAGCAGGAGGTAGCTTTATACCGAAGCGAGTGAGGTGCCTTTTTACTGGACTTTGGTAAAGGGCAGTCATTAGAGGCCTTAATTTTTCTCGTAACTCGTTTAGTCTAGGATGGTAATAGGTGCTTTTTTGGCTAGTAGCAGAACCCATGCCGCAGTTCATAGCATTGGCGGGTGCTCTCGTATTAAGGTATTCTCGACCGTCTTTTGTTTTCTGACCGTACATCGCCTTAAACATGGCGCTGTCCTTAGGCTGTTTGAAATAAGGGTTCGATTTCATTTCGCTATTAAGGTCGATTTGTATCGTGGCAGGATCGATGCCTTTATCTGTAAAGAATTTGTAGTATTCGCTCATGCAAATTTGTTGCATTTCTGTGACTTCAGATTCCTTAAGAATTCCCATCTCAATAAGGTTAAGCCTCATATAACCCTTATCTCGTAGCGAGGTGAACGCCTCTTTAAGGGCTAGTGAAATATTCACTTTGGTTTCTGTTGTAGTAGCTAGTGCGCTCATTTCTAGTATAGTATGATAGTGGTTTCTATTAACATATTTCCAAATTTTAATTTCAATTTTTTAAAAAAAAATATTTTTGATTTTATTGCACACACAGAATGCTAGTATATTTAAAAAAAAATAAATATATATAATATATGTCATATAAAGGAATGCGTGGAGCAACACTAAAATACATGAATTCAATAGATAAACAAAGCAAATCGCTCCGTAGAAATATTAAAAATATTAAAAAAGATATCGAATCTTCTGAACATATTTTATATATGGTTGATAATATTAGTAACAGATTAGGGTTTCAAAAAGAAGATGATCCCGATTGGAATGCTTTGATTAAAAAATATACTGATCTTAAAATTAAATTAGTTGAAATGGTAAATAAAGATAATGATTTAATTGATGAATATAATAATTTAGTTGATGGATTGGATGATGTAAGATCCAGAAATAAAAGTATACGCTTAAGAGGAAAACGAACTATAAAAAAATCTCTTGCCAAACCATTTGCACCAGGTGTTAGACAAACGACTTCGCCGGAAAACTCAGGAAGGGGTACTAGGTATAAACGTAAACGCAAATATAAACGTAAACAAACTAAACGTCGTAACAAAAAAAAATAAAAAATATAATTTGAATATAGTTTTTATTTTTTGCCTCTTTTCTTATTTCTCCTCTTTCTTTTTTTGGTTTGTTTTTTCTTCCTCTTCTTCTTTCTTTTTGTTTTATTCCCTTCTCCCTTATCATCGCGTTTTTTCTTAATAAATTTTCTTCGTGCAAATACTTTACTTAAATTCATAACCGGTACATCATCTTCTTTTTCTTCTGTGATATTTACTTCTGTTATAGGGGTTAGATCGCGTACCATGGTTGAATGAGTTATTCCTCTATTACTTCTGGGGGTAATCATTTTGGTATTCATAACCTCTTCTAGTTCATCGTCCCAAGCCTTTTTATTCCAGTGAGGCGGTCTTAATTTTTCTATTTCTTTTAAAAAATTAGCCTTTTGTTGTTTTTTTAGTTCTCGCTCTTCATGCATTAGCTCAGGTTTACCACTCCTTCTACGTCTATCTCTTTTTCTTTGCAATCTATCAGCTATTTTTAAAATTTCTTTACCAGTTATACTTGCAGTATCTATTCCATATTTTTTATTAGCAGTTCTCCCAAATGGATTTGTAGAAATTTTCATTTGTTCCATATGTTTATTATGTGTATCTTGTGCTCTTATTTCTGCAACAGCATCAAATGGTGTACTAATATTAAACCTATTTTTACGCGTTTGTTTTTTTTTCCCGTGATGTCTATGATAACGACGTTTTTTTGTATAATTCATACTTCTCCCTTGTCTGCGTGGCATAATATATATAAGTGTTATTTTATTTCTTGAGTATTTGGGATACACCCCGTAAATCTTCATAGATGCGATCAATGCAAAAGTTAATGTTTTTGATATACAAGGGAACTATTGTTGCAAATGTTCCACTTCCTGAATTTACCAAATCTATAATTTCCTGCATTTTTTGATCAGTTTCTCTATCTCTCCCAGCTGATCCAAGTTTTTTACAAACCTCAAAAGTAAAACATATCAAGTTATACAAATTTTTTGCATCAAACGCTTTATGTCGAATCATCTGATCAAATAATTCTACATCCATTCCCTCCTCAATTTCATTTCTAAATGTACTTCCTTTTTTTAATATCGATGTTAATTTAACTTTAATTTCCGTATATAAACGAACAATCCAGTCATGATCAGGTGGATCAGATGCAACTCTTTCCTCTAATAAATCAAAAAACGCACGTTGATATGTTTCTTTCACTTGTTCTGTCAATCGTTTTACATTTCGATTGAATCCTTCTTTTGCACTCTTTTCTTCTTTGCTTCCCTCCATTATACAATAATTATATTGTAACTTTTAATATATTTTAAAAATTCATTTTATATAGATCCTCATATAATTTATTATAATGATTTATGTTTTCCAGTCATAAATGTAATTAAACCCCCAATTACGACAAATGATAACATTGAATAACTAACTGATTCATATTTATCAAGCTTTATTTTTGAAATTAAATACCAGTTCAAAATAGTAGCTAAAAATAATGGAATACTCATAAGCATTAAATTAAAAGCATATCCTTCAACCTTGGAATCATCCACAAATACTGAACTGGGCATACCTACTGGTAAAGCACCAATTAATCCAGCTATGGCAGGATTTGATGCATTATTGCTAAAATAAGCTATGCCGGCAACTGTTAAACCACCAATGATAAATTGACCTGGAGTACTGTGTAAAAATTTTCCAACAATACTCTTTTGTTTTTTACCTTCTTTTTTTTTAAACGCCATTATACTTTATGAAACTATTTTTTTTTCTTTCTCCGTCTTGTTTTCTTTTTCCCTTTATTTTTCCGTTTTAATGTTCGTTTTGAAAACATAGGTTCCGCCAATTTTTTAGACAATTTCACCCCGGCTGCGATTCCTTTTACTGAATTACCGTGTTTATCTAAAGGGGGTGAAACAATACCAATTCCACAAATATCGGGAAGCACTATTAATAAACCTCCCCCTACACCGCTTTTTGCGAAGGCACGTCCTCCAGTTCTAGCAATCCAATCATCAGAATATTCATATAGGCCTTCAGGTAAAACATTATTTAAAATATAAGTAGTTTGTTCTTTAGAAAGTAATCGTTTTTTAGACATAGGATTCACGCCTTCATTTGCCAAAACAGATGCCATTCTAGCTAAATCATTACTAGTAACTTTTACTGAACATTGATAAGTATAAGCATCTACAGCTGATTCAACTGGAGCATAGAATCTTTTTTCTGATTTCAACAAATAAGCCAAGCTCATATTTGTACTATTTGTGTCTGACTCACTTTCATAAATTTTTTTACCAACCTTAAGATTTTTAGAAGCATAATTGCTCATGTTTTTACGAAGAAATTCTTTGTATTTTTTATGATTTTTTTCATAGAGCAATGATGTTGTTGCCATTGCGCCTTGATTTAAAAAAGGATTAATGGTATGCGATGGTGATAATTTAGCAGCTAATATCGAGTTAAAAGGCATAAAACTACCGTGCATACCAATTTTATCGTGGACTTGTTTCGTGCCGTGTTTTTTAACCGCAGCTGCTAATGAAAATAATTTACTTATTGATTCAATGGCCACCGATTTATTATGGTCACCAACGTTAAATAAATTACCATTTACATCGCAAATAGATATACCAAATATATTGGAATTAACCTTGGCTAGTTGTGGAATGTAGTGAGCATTTCTCCCGCCTTTTATTTTTTTTGTTTGTTCATAAACTTTTTCTAATATTGTTTGATAATCTTTCATATATACTATAATGTTATTATTTTTTGGTAAATATTGAAAAAATTTGAATCCTCATATAATTTATTATAATGATTTAAAAAAAATGAATAATATTAATAAAATGCCAATAGCTATAGGAATTGACTTAGGTACGACATACTCGTGTGTCGGATGTTGGAAAAATAATAACGTTGAAATTATTGCGAATGATCAAGGAAATAGGACAACACCTTCGTATGTTGCCTTTACAGATACTGAAAGATTAGTTGGTGATGCTGCAAAAAATCAGATTTCTATGAATCCTGATAATACTATTTTTGATGCCAAACGTTTGATAGGGCGCAAATTTTCTGACCAACAAATTCAAAAAGATATGAAACATTGGTCTTTCCAAGTTTCACCGGACTCAAACGATAAACCATTCATTAGCGTTCAATATAAGAAAGAATTAAAGGAAATGAAACCAGAAGAGGTTTCCGCCATGATACTCTCGAAAATGAAACAGGTTTCTGAGAATTTTCTTGGAGAGGTAGTTGATTCAGCAGTAATTACTGTCCCCGCATATTTCAATGATGCTCAAAGGCAAGCCACAAAGGATGCTGGGGCTATTGCCGGATTAAATGTCTTGAGAATTATCAATGAACCAACCGCTGCCGCAATTGCATACGGATTAGATTTGGATTCGAAAACTGAACAAAGTGTTCTTATTTTTGATTTGGGAGGAGGTACATTTGATGTATCTTTATTGAATATTGATGATGGTATTTTTGAAGTTATGGCTACAGCGGGAAATACTCATCTTGGAGGAGAGGATTTTGATAATAGAATGGTGGACTTTTTCACTAAGGAAATACAAAGAAAACTTCGTGTAGATATTACAAGCAACAAAAGGGCACTTCGACGATTGCGCACTTCTTGTGAAAGGGCAAAGAGAACACTTTCCACTTCTACCCAGGCTTATATTGAAATCGATACGCTTGTCGAGGGAAAAGATTTCAGTTCAACTATTACACGTGCTAGATTTGAGGAAATGAATATGGATTACTTTCGTAAATGCATGGAACCTGTTGAAAAGGTTTTAAGAGATGCCAAGGTAAGTAAAGGATCAGTAGATAAAATAGTTTTGGTTGGTGGATCAACTCGTATACCCAAAATTCAAGAAATGCTAAGCGCATATTTTAATAATAAAGAGCTTTGTAAAAATATTAACCCAGATGAGGCAGTGGCATATGGCGCAACTGTGCAAGCTGCTATATTATCCGGAGTCAAATCTTCTAAGATTGACGATCTGCTTTTATTGGATGTTACACCACTTTCACTTGGAATTGAGACGGCAGGTGGTATAATGACTAATCTAATTAATCGCAATACAACGGTGCCTACCAAGAAAAGTCAGACATTTTCTACTTATGCGGATAACCAACCCGGTGTACTTATTCAAGTCTTTGAGGGAGAAAGGCGCTTTACAAAAGATAATAATCTACTTGGTAAATTTCAGTTGGATGGTATTCCGCCAATGCCCAGAGGTGTTCCTCAAATTGAGGTTACCTATGATATAGATGCAAATGGTATATTGACCGTTTCATCTGTGGAAAAAAGCACTGGTAAAGAAAACAAAATAACTATAACTAATGATAAAGGACGACTTAGTAAAGAAGAAGTTGAACGCATGGTTGAAGAAGCTGAGAAATTTAAAGAGGAGGATGAAAAGAATGCAGCGAGAATTGAATCAAAAAGTAAATTAGAGAATTATTGCTATTCTGTTAAAAATTCGACCAATGACGAAAAACTTAAAGATAAAATCCAAGAAGAAGATAAAAGTACAATTACACAAACTGTAGATGATACAATTAAATGGCTTGATGAAAACCAAGATGAATCAAAAGATGTATATGATACAAAATATAAGGAAGTTGAAGCTGTATTATCGCCCATTATGACTAAGATTTATCAGCAATCAATGCCTGCTCAAAGCGCAATGCCCGGTGGAATGCCCGGTGGAATGCCCGGTGGAATGCCCGGTGGAATGCCCGGTGGAATGCCCCAAGAAGAACCCGCTGAAAACATTGAAATATCTGAAGTAGATTAAATATAATATTATATCGAATTAAAAACATAATATTATTAATATAAAATGTATCAAGTAAAGATTACTGTATTTGATGATGGACATCAAGAATTGAAACACCATGAAAATATCTGGACTGTTGTGAAAACAATGTTCAATGGAGGCAAAGTCGAATTGATTAACTCCGTTGATAAAAATATTAAGATACGATCCATTTCTACATGGAAGACAGAGCGGATTGATGATAATGCTTCATTATGTAACCCGCAAATGGAGTATACTTAGTAACATACCACACGAGTTGAATAATCTTATATCGGTAATAAATCTATATTTTGACAATAATTTACATTTTCTACTACTGGTACAGCTTCGGCTTCTGGTATAAATACCGCTATTTGGAGAGGGCATACATAAGTATATGTAGGTTGTCTAGCAGATTCGCGCGTTGAACAAAATGATAAATATTCGTCTGTAGGTGGTTTGCACTTTTTAGAATGCCATATCTTTGAATGTTGACATACATAACATAAATTATTACAATGTAAAATATATTTATTGCATTTACAATCTCGGAATTCACAATGATATCTTTTACTCATTGTAAATTTATATTATTTATTTTTTAAATACTATATTACAGTCATTAAGTACAAAAAATTGAAATGTTTAATGGGTCATATAGTGTTTAAGTATATACACAACCCTTATTATGCATTATTGGACAACTAAAAAACGCGCGTTTAATGTAAACATTGAAAAAAGATTAATTCGAACCATGCAAAGCAAAGGTGCTCGATTTTGTAAAATGAGTGATAATTCAGATATTGATAATAAAAATAGTAAATGGTGGGAGGATGATACATGCAACGATGACGCTGACGAGAACCAATCTAGGCGTAAATTAAAACAAGATATAACAGTGACTACCGTTGACGGCGACTCTGTTACAGGGTATATAACACATTGGGTTAAAGGGCCTTGTAGCGGTACGAATGAGATAAATTGGTTTATTATTCAACCTGGTAAATATCCAACAAAATATATTTTGACCAATGAGTTGTTAGTAGAAGACCTTTAAACATACCATCCTCCTGGAACACCCTTATATACATGAGAAAATTTGGCAGTACTTTCAAATCCATTATGTCTTTTATGTACTACTTTAACCTTTGACATATCAAGATCATATCTTCGCGATATCATCGGTCCAGGAGATGTCGCCCTAATAATTTTTTTCTTTCTTTCTGCTTTTCTTGAATGTTTGTTTCCCATATGAATATGTTAAATTCATATTTTTAAATAATATTAATAGAAATAAATTTTAATATAAAATTTTTTACAGCTACTATTAATCAAACAAAATACCTTCTGCTTCCAAGTCTTTTTTCAAATTTTTCCAGTTATTTTCTACTTCATCTATTAATATTCTTTTAAATTTATACTCTTTCATTTTATTTAAAACAAAGTTACATTTTAAATCAGCAGTTAATTCATCTAAAATCTCATTAATAACTGTTTTATCTTTATTCAACGCTTTAATTAACCAGCTCTCTCTCTTTCCAATTATATCCAATCGTTTTCCAATATCTCCCTCATCTATACTTACAAAATAATCCGCGAGATAACTTTTATCACATCCTACCAATACATTTCTACAATTAAAATCACTACATCTAAAAATCCCCCGAAATACTCCAATCTTAGCAAATTCCTTCAAATGCCTTCTACATTCGCCATTTTGAAATGAATGCTTTATATTACCTATTTCCATCGGAACTTTCCAATTACAATTCACAATTTTATTCATAACACAATAAACCACTTTTTCATCATCTCCTCCAATAATTACTTTATGCCAATTATCCTTCCAACTTTTTTTACCTTTATCTATTTTTTCTATTCTAAAATTACTCAAAACTCTTTCCATCCCTATTTTTCTCAATCCAAATAATTCTTTACATGCATCTATAACACAATAATCTCTATTATAAAACATACTTTTTCTACTTTCTTTCCAAATTTTACCATCATATTCAAAACACATAACTTTATTTCCACAAGTCGTATCACTACATAATATAAGTTTTTCTTTTTGAATATTTAATCCATCTACAAATTTTAAATTTTTTTCCAGATCATCAAAATTGACCTTTCCTCTCATTTTTTTTATTCTTTTATATTTTGCAGCGCGAATCTTTTCTCTCTCTGTTTTTCCTTTTTTCGGCTCTTCTTTTTGTTCACCGCTTTTAACTATTTTTACAGTTTTCTTTTTAGCTTTTTTAGCTTTTTCCGCCTTTTTCTCCTCTTTCATTTTTTCCTTTTCAGCCTTTTTCATGGCCTTTGCTTTCTTTTCTGCTAATTTTTTTGCGTAACTTTCCAATTTTCCATTATTATATGTCTCACGCCACTCCTTTTCCAAAAATTCTTGATCTTCATCTTTTACAAAAGACCCTTCTTCCATGAAATTTATCGCATTTTTTCCCATTTTTCTACCCAAGCTAGTATGCATATCTATTACATAACTATCAAATACCAACTTTTTTCTATTTTGAAACAGATTTTCAACATCTTCTACATTTACATCCGGTTCGTTTTTCAACGCATCCGCTGACCATGTAATATTATTTTTTTCCAAACATAAATCAATTGCAGAAGTTAGGAAGATACCTCGTTCCTTTTTACTCTTATTAAAGAACTCTTTCAACCTATAATTCAAACATTTAGTTAGAAGTGGGTTACCAAATCCAATCTTTAATAAGAATTCCCATACCATATAAATATTTTCTTTCCTTTTAAATCTACGTTTATCACCTTCTCTTCTAGCTATATAAATTTTATACATCCAATAAAAGCAATTTCTGTCACCCTTCTCGAAATATGCCTTAAAATTTCGAAAATGCCAATTATCGACATCTTCTCCCTCTTCCATTTCTTCCAAAATCTCAGGTTTTTTGCTATCTGCTTTACGCATTCCAAAATTGAAATACGCATTAATATCACTATTGCGTCGCAATAACCTACTATTGCACAAAATTTTACATATTTTTATCAAACTTACAAAATCATTTCTTTCTTCTTTCTCGAATTTTTCAATCAAATTATAAATTATCAAATATTTATCCCATTCAATAAACAGCAATTCTTCATCCAACATAACTATTATCCTATTAATCAGATTTGTGATTATACCTCTGGTAGCCCTTTTTTCTTGTTCAGAATTTGCATACACTTTAAATAAATATATTTCTCCCAAACACCACAACATTTTTTCTTCCTCTCTCCTTCTCAAATATTTTTGCAATCCACTTTTTAAAATATCTAGCTTGTGTCCGTAGTAACTAAGACTACTAAAACATGTACGATATGCTAATTTACTTTCTTTTGGTTGTTCAGGCATGAATTCTAGTATTTTTGACATATTACTATTTTTTTTATTGATATTTTTTTATTTCAATTTTATATATATAAACCCAAGACTTTATAAAACTAACTTAAAAATGGCTTGGTAAATAGTGTTAAAATGAATCATTTATTTTCTATATATACCGTACTTTCATTTTTATTTTTTAGAGTTGTGTATTTTTTATTAAGAAAAGGCGATGTCACCGAAATAATTAGTCAAAATATTCCAAGTTTAATGCACGCATGTATAAGCACTGCTTGTTCTGGATATACGCTACTTTTTTATACTCCCGAAAATTATGCCTTTTGTTTACAAGTATCTACAGGATACTTTATTTCAGATCTAGTACACGTTATTAGTAGAAAAGGGGGTAAACTAAATGTTCCTATAATTGGTCACCACGTTGTCACGTGTATAGTATATTCAGTACCACAAAACATTTCAATTCCTTGGTCATTATTTTTCGCAGAATTTTCTAATATTCCAAACTGCTTTAACTATTTACTTATTAAAGCCAAAGCAAATCCTAAGTTAATTAAAAAAGTTAAATTTTATCAGTTTTACGGATTTCTGATAGGTCGAGTTATTTTGACACCTTTCATGTTCTCATTTGACCAATCAGATGAATTCACAGATAATCATTTATTGTTTCTTAAGATCGGTTTTGGAATTTTATATCCTATGAGCTTATTTTGGACATATAAATTATATAGAGGATTAAATAAGTAATGGATATAAAAATAAAATAAAATGATTAAGTATAAAATGGATAATAGAGGAAAAGCAGCTGCTTTAGTGGGAATTGGCGCTATTGGTAGTATTTTAGCATATTACGGTTATTCGCAATATGGTAATGAAAGTGGAGATGTTAATGCATCCGTTAATAATGAAATAGATGAAAAAAAAGAGGTACCTGTTAATGAACAAAATAGTGAATCAGAAACAATATCAGATACTGTATCAAATACAGTATCAAAATATTTAACTAAAATAGTAGGGGCTGAAAATATTAAATTACAAGTTACAGAAGAAGATGCGAGTACAGCTGGTAATAAAGAGGCGAAATCTGATCTTAAAGTTGATGGAAAAGCCGTTTTAAAAGAAGCATTGGAGGGAACATCCAATAACTCTATCGAAGTCGATGGAACAAAAACATGGTCCAAATATTGGACAAACGAATATAATAAACAACAAGATACTAATAATGCTGAATCTGACCGAGAAGAGGGCGCTAGCGCAGCTGATTTCAACTAATTATATTAATAGTATATATATGTCCTGTCCAAATATATCCTATTTTACAACAGATCCTATTACACTTATATGGATACTTTTAATTATTATAAATTTAGCTTTGGTAATTTATACAGTCTCCGTCACTGAAACATTTGATAATATTAATTCTTCTCCGCTTGATTCCGGTTTATTAGAATGATTGACATCAGGAACTACCGTATTTGTAGTTAATGTATATTTTCCAATAAGAAAAAATCTCTTATACTTTTTTTTCCCGTCTTTTTTATACCCGTCCGATCTTCGAACGGGTTTCATTTGATAGTTGCATGTTTTTAATACTTGACGCACTAAATTTAATAGAGGCCATTTTTGTCCACTTTCTGCGGTTTTTTGGAGAGAAGTTAAACTAGAACTACTAAATTTTTTCTTTAATTCAACTATATCTTCTTTAACTTCATTATATGTGTCTTTTGAAAGAAGTATATCTCGAGGAATTAATTGTCCATCTAATTGATCCACTACATCGAACTGTATTTTACATTTCTTTAAAAATTTAATAACCTGTTCATCCATATAAAATCTTATAGTTTTATTTATTTAAATTGAAATAAATAAATAAACTCTAATCATGTCCATATACACACCACTATACAAGAATGCAGATCATATTTGACAATTTCCCATACCTCCATCGTGCTCACGGTGTCCACGTATGGACATACACTGATGATAAACCATTGCTTTGGTCCGATGTAACAAATTATATTAAAGAAAGAACAAACGTGCCTCTTCATTATCTACAGATCCAGAAGAATAAATCTAATGGATTTCCTTCCAGAATTATTTTGGATGTAGAAAATCATTCACCCGTAAATATAGAACATTTCAAATCTACATATACCAATGGCGATCGTCAATACTTTGATTTGTGGTTTAAGATTTATTTAAACATGTTCGCAAAACCTAAATAATTAATGAAAAGTATTTAATACTTGTCTCTATATAGTATTAATGAACGATGTATCAAAATCTGTAAATATTTATTCAAAAGAAGATATAATTGATATTAAAAAATATGTAAAAAAATATACCACTTATTACGATAAAAATAGTATAAAAGCTCTAATAACACTATTCAATACATTTTTATTATATTGTTTTTCATTGGTTTTAGTGAAATATTCAATAATTGGGATTCCTGTTATTTCGTTTGTAACAATACGCACTTTTATTATTTTTCATGATTGTTGTCATAGAAGTTTTTTTAAAAAAAATTCTTATAATTACTATTTAGCTAATATTTTATCACCATTTGTATTGCAATCTGAGGAAAATTGGAGAACTGGACATAACCATCATCATCAAACACACGGGAATAGAAATTTAATTGATCATACCAAAACAGTAATTTCTATTAAGGAATTTGATGAATCGCCTATTACATATAAAGCCTTTTACTTATTTATAAGAACCCCTCCGGTTTTTTTTATAGTTATCCCATTTTACGCTTTTTTTATTTCCAACTTGAACAAAATGAGATATATGATACAATATTCTACTTTGTTGGGATTTCTATATTATATAGGCGGACCAGATTTCATGTATAGATTTATTTTAGGACAGTATATTTCAACAATAATTGGAACAATGTTATTTCATTTACAGCACCAAGTTAATATTGGTTATTGGGAATTTTTTGATAAAACGGATACCTTGAGTAAGGATAATTCTGAACTTATGGGATCAAGTATGATTCTAATTCCTAACTATTTGAAATGGGTTACATTGGGAATCGAGTACCATCATATTCATCATTTAAATCCCCGCGTCCCGTGTTATAATTTGAAGGGTTGTCATGATAATAGTGAAGGTAGATTTGATAAAATAACTTCTATTAACTTTCAAGATTGTTTTAAAGCATTGTTTCATACATTCTATGACAGTAAAAATAAGAAATATATATCTTTTAAAATTTTTTCAATCTTTGGCCTAGAACAGGTACATAAACCACAATCTAAATTATAATAATACACCCTTTCATGTAATGATATTTTGTAAATTCCCCATATAAAATATCAATATTTCTTAAAAAAAGTGTAAAATAATGTAAAAAAATCAAAAAAGGATTCTCAAAAAATCGAAAAATGGACATTTTAAAAATGTCCAAAATTGACTCATGGCTACTTTCCTTTTAAAAATATTTTACACATTTTACATCACCCTTCATACTTCTAAATAGACAAAAATAAAAGGCGCTTAAAACGGTACCTACAAAGAAAAAAAAATCAACAAAAACCTTCTAAAATGGCCAAAAAACGCAAAAATCAAAATGGTAACAAAAAGTCGCCAAAAGTCGCCAAATTTATTTTCTTTAAAATGAACCCCTTCAATATAGGTGGTGTAAAACCAGCTTCATTTTCAAAAATACACTACATAGTAAAAATGGTAACAAAAAAATGGTAACAATGGTAACTTTCAGTTGATCGAGTGACATAATCAACAAAACAACATCATTTGCACGCACCCGAATAACATAAGGAACCAAACCGTTATCCATCACTCAACGGTATTTTTGTTGAAAACACAGGCCAAAAAGTCGCCAAAAGTCGCCAAATGAATGTTGTAAGGCTTTGTTAACAAGTACTTATAAAATTTTACCTACATAAAAAAAAACTTAAATAAAAAACTATTTAGGCGATTTTTTGTTATCATTATATAAGAAAAGTTACCATGTCGCAAAAAAACACAAATAAATTTTATTGTAAAAGATGTGACTATACATCTAGGAACAAATATGATTATAATAAACACTTGTCAACTGCTAAACATAACAACAAAAAAATGGTAATAAATGATAACAAAAATGATAACACATTGTTGAAATTTAGATGCATAAATTGTGGCAAAGGATATAAATATCGCAGCGGTTTATCAAGACACCAAAAGAAACCCTGTGCTCCTACCAAAAAATATCTGTTGAAAAAAAATCGCCAAAAATCGCCAAAAGTCGCCACACCATCTATGGAGGGAGGAGATCAAATGAGCGATACATTAATGAGCCTTACCAAGACACTTGCACAACAGGGCGAATTAATTGAAAAACTTGTGAACTCTCAAAATGAAATGATTCCACGATTAGGCAACAATAATAATAATAAAATATCTATTAATGTATTTTTAAATGAACATTGCAAAGAAGCCATGAATCTTGAAGACTTTATAGATAATATTAAAATATCATTGGAAGATCTCGAATATACCAATGAGCATGGATATGTAAAAGGTATAAGTAATATTTTTACCAAAAATTTGACAGATATGAAAGCAACACAAAGACCAATTCACTGTTCTGATAAAAAAAGAATGCAATTTTATATAAAGGAAAAGGATAGTTGGGAAAAGGATAGTCAAAATGTAAAAATTAATAATAGTATTCAAGAAATTACAAAAAAGCAAATTCTTGAACTTAAACAATGGGAAGATAGTCATCCTAATTATCTTAATAATAATTTACAATATATGGAATGGCAAAAAATGGTACAAAGTTTAATGGGTGGCGAAACTTCACGAGCTCAAATTAAAAATACCGAAAGTATCAAAAAAACTATATCGCAAACTGTTGATATAAAAGAAGCTATAGAAATAAAAGTGTAATTACCAATAACAGCCGTCAGATACTAAATCTTTATTTTTAATAGTTTCTTCTTCGCTCGGTCTTATAAATTCACAATCATTCTCATTTATTATATTTTGCCACATTTCCGTGTTATCCCATCTTTTTCCCATAACACCAAATAAAAGTTGCAGACCCCCTCCTATATAAATTGCAGATTTATTCAGTTTATCATATATAAATCCACATAATGGAACGCCATAACCTCCGCACCCCAATAATGCAATATCAAAATCAAGCTTTGATATTTCAGAACACATTATTTTATAGGTTTGTTTCCAATTCTTATGAAGATGATTTTTTCCAGATGTATTATAAGGTTTATAAAATATAAATTCTTGGTCCTCCATAAAAATAGGATTATTCTTATAAATAGTGAAACCAGCATTTAATTGTTTCTTAAATGATTCAACAAATGGGTGAATTATTAAAACCTTTTTACCCATTAATTTATGTGACCAAGGAATTATATCATCCATAATCGCATAATAAGGTTCTAAAACTTCATGATGTATAGCCGGTATATTTCTAAACATATTAAAAAAATTTAGTTCGGTAAATGTTCTTAACTGTGATATATTAGGAGGCCCATAAGCAACTGCTGCTGATTTTTTAAGTATATCAAAGTATAATTTTCCATAATCTTTATAATCGACAGGATTTTTACTGTAAATACCTGATTTAGTGTCTACAAAAGAAATTATTTCGTGTAATGCAATACCTTGTGGTAGTTGATTTGCGGCGGTACTAATTGCTAACCCACCTGTATCTTCTGACATTTTGCATATCATAAATTTTTTTTTATTTTTTATAAGATTAATAATCCCCGAATTACTCTTTTGTAAACTCATTATAGGAATATCATAAATCCATTCTTTAGTATTTTTCACAGCACTTTCTTTCTCTGACATATAATATATCAAATTATTATCAATATATTATAAATACGAATCAAACATTAAAATTTTCACCCTCCTCTGAAATTGGAGTTAATCTAACATGCCTTTGTATATTATAATCACGTTCATTAATCATATTGAGTTCTACAGATGGTTCTCTGCGTTGTAATTGACGATATTCATTCATTCTTGATTCTCTTTCCTCTCTATATTCTCTGCATAAATCATAAGTTATCATTACAATGAAAGTACAATAGTATGTTCCACATAACGTATAAAAAATATATTGTATCATATAATCATATGTTCAATTATTTTTAATTTAAAATAAAAAAGCTATCTCCAGTCTTCTATATTTACAACTATTTTACAACTATTTTACAACTATTTTACAACTATTTTACAACTATTTTGAACAATTTACTTACATTACCGCTTTAAGTTTTCCATTTTTGGTAGTTTTTCGTTTATTTGCCCTGTCATTTTTCTCAACTTTTGACTTAATTATAACTTTTTTTTTCTTACACTTAAGTTTTATTGGCTTCTTTTCTACCTTCACCTTAAAATTTAGCTTTTCTGCCTTAGCTTTCTTTTTGGCAACAAGCCTATCCGCTCTTTCTTTAAGCCTAGTTTCATACGCTCCTCTCCTTTTTTCCCACTTTTTAAGGGTTCTATATTTTTCAGCGCCGGCGGCGTGTCTTAAGGTATAAATACTACGAAGTTTCCAATCGGATCCAACGGCTTTTTCACTCATAATATACACATCGCCACAATTCAAAGTTATATCTATAGGCTTACCCACAGGCATACCGTCCTTAAACCATTGCCATCTCATAGGATAATTATCGCATCCAATACTAATACATATCACTACTACTCGCTCTGTATCACCATGAAATCCAATTCCCGTATTTTTAAGGTCATAATACCGGTTGCCCTCAACTACGTTAATTTCTACCTTAGTTTTGCTTTCAATCGCTATCAACCCCGATTCAATCATGCTTCTCAGCCTATCGACTGCTTGATTTAAGGCTGTTTTCTTTTTAAGGTTAACGATTCTCCCTTTGCCCTTCCATACATCAGGCTCTTGCTCTCTACCAGCAACATAGCACAGATTCGTCCTGGCTCGCTTATTCATCCGCTTCCCTCGCACCTTAGTTTCAACACCATCTACAATTTCAGTTCTATACTTATTTTTATCCAAATACTCAGCATCCCATGCATCTGCTATCAATTCGCCATATATATCCTCAACTGTAGCAGGCTCAAATGTATTTTGCACCCAATTCCTTAAAAGTAAAACGCGCGCTTGATCAGCCGTAGCTAACTCTCCTATTTTAGTTTCACCACTTAAACTGTTAAGGTCTAAAACTTCAACGGTTTCATTCCCATTCTCATTGATCCATACTTCCCCAAAATCACAATCATTAATAAAATAACCGCCCAATCCTTCAATATCATGTGCTGTAAAACCCTCACCCTTAACTGGCATTCGCCCTATAATCTCCATACCAGCATGATTCTCCCCACCAGGAGCACATGTTAAGGACATTCTCTCTTTTTTCATTGCACTAATCATAGTTTCTTCGTTTTTGAAATCAAATAGTTTTGCTTGTTTTAACTCGCTTTTCTTATTTTTTGACATTATTAATTTAATAAAAATGTAGAATTTTTAATTCAATTTTTTTAGTTTTTATCAATAAAGTGATATTTTAAAGCAAGAATGGCCAATAAGGATCATTTGCGTATATGGTGAAGTCAATCTTTACCGTATTTATATTTGGCTCTGAATTCGAAGGGAGAGCGCATATTTCGCTTCCACAATGATCATGATTTCCCGAAAATATATTTTTTTCTATAATATTTTCTATATTTTTGTGATTAGAATCTTCTTGTAAAATCCCACCCCATCGACCGAGTGAGGCGGATTTAAGAGTTCTTTTAGTGTTGAAATGTCGTACAAGTCTTATAATCATGTTTCTTTATTATTAAAGTAATTGAAAATTTTAATTCAATTTAATAATACGTAAAAATGTCTTCTTAAACTTTCCCATTTTAATATATGGAATACAGTAATACTCAAGAAATATATGATAAAAATATTTATACTATAGAAAAAGAACAATATGGTCATGTCATTTTTATATTAAAAGAAATTATTCCAAGTAATCTATCAAAAGAAGAGCGTGAATTATTTATACAACATACTATAAATACTGTTATTGAATCTTTGAAAATATCAAAGTTATATGGCAAAAAAACAGCATACGCTCATATTTATTTAAATGATTGCACGTTTAAACATTTTTCTTTATCGTTTGCTAAAAAACTAACACAAATATTAAGTACAACATTTGAAGATACTCTAGAAATAATGTATATTTATTCTAGCTCAAAATTATTTTCAAGATTATGGAATATAATTAAACACTTTATAGATAAAGATACGTTGGCGAAAATCAAACAAATAAAAAATTGAACAAAAAAAAATCTATAAATATTGACTTCATTCATCACCACACCAAGCCATTCATATTTAGTAATATGTCATCTCCTACTCTCTGTAAATGTTGCTCTAATAGTAATAACAAAAAAAAAGGAAAGACCACCTTTACATTTGATCTTCCGATTCATCAAGCTTTTGTTAGAACGTATGTTGGCAAGACTCAGCTTACTGTCATGGCTGGAAAATATCGTGATACAAAGCTGGATATTTATCCTCCTGGACACGGACCCGCCAAACAAGACGGTTCTATTTGGGTTATTAGGGCCACATGTCGACATAAGGCGGTCATTTCCTCTCTTGCGGATGATATGATTGAAAGATATAATCATATCATTGAAGTGACAAAGCAAATTCGACAGTGTGTCGAACGAAGCAAAGTCTCAAATAAAACAGATACCGAGACTGAAACCAAAAACTAAACTCAAATGTGAATGAACAACTATCATTTACTCATTATTTAAAAAACTATCTTTTTCATCTTTATTTATTGAAACTGCTGATATCGAAGATCCGTGAAAAGTAAGTCCTGTTAATGCCGGATAACTCTTTTTTGGTTCAATCATCATATGATACTTTTGTAAAAGTTGTATATCACAGGTTCCTCCCCCGTTTGCATATTCTGATATTTTTTTAGCCTGTGAAACAACCCTGCTTTCATCAGTATTCCTGGAAACTACAATATGTTTGATATCACTATAGTTTCCAAACCAACCAGTACAATTCAATCTGTACATATAAAAATCCATTTATAGTTATATTAAAATATAACTTTAATTAGTTTTTACTCCGCTTTTTTTGAAAAAGCGGCGAGAGAGGAGAGGAGAGAGTGTGAGAGGAGAGTGTATAGTGTGTGTGTATAGTGTGTAAAGAGTGTATTAGTGTAGTGTGTAAGGGGGTATTAGGTG
>Ga0209631_10002458_pt1 | contig 22199 bp, 22 predicted proteins | sample COG_08_FD_184752 | JGI IMG/M metagenome (GOLD analysis project Ga0209631, IMG submission 184752) | Pelagic Microbial community sample from North Sea - COGITO 998_met_08 (SPAdes) (version 2) | ecosystem: Environmental > Aquatic > Marine > Neritic zone/Coastal water | place: Helgoland, sampling... | reverse complement strand
CAGTGCGTCTCTGGAATAGAGCGCAGCCGTTCAAACTTCAGAGTCTGACAGTCGAGTTTGATAAGACCTCCCATTAAAATACTCACTGGATCCATCACCCCGGAGGGCACTCCAACAAAGTTGTTTTCTACCTGCTGGCATAAAAGCGCTAAAGTAAGCCGAAAGCTAGCGTTGCTGTCATCGACAATTTGGTCAGACAAGGCGTGATGATTAACCAACGCAAGGAGCGCCAAAAGCGAAGCAGAACTCGAAAGCCCACCGCCGCTGAGGTCCGAAGTCAGCCAAAGGTCAAAGCCTCTCCCCAACTGTCGATGGGTGCCGATTCTAAGCAATCCTCGAACATAGTCTCCCCAGACGCCACTGGCTAAGCTCATCACATCCAAGGGGTTAATAACGTTCAGCTGGTTAAATCGACCGCTGAAGACACGAACCTCTGACCGACCTGTAAAGCGGTAATAACCGCGAGTTTCCTGCTTGATGGTCATGGGCATCACAAGACCACCGCAGTAGTCAATATGCTCCCCGATCAGATTGATTCTGCCCGGTGCGTGAGCGACGTGGGTTGGATCGGCTCCAAAAACGCTACGGAACTGCGTAATCCCTTCGCTGTGATCGATGGGCCTCTCAGTCATGGTCTGAAAATTTTAAAATGCTACGCCACTGATAGCGCTGTTCCGGACGCAAGATCGTGTCTTCTAGACAATCCCGGTTAATCGCATTGGGAACCACCTGAGGCTCGAGACAAATCGCTTCCAAAGTATCATCTTCACCAAACCGGGTATAAACCTGAACGCCTGGCTGATCCGTCGAGATCGACAGGGTTAAGCCGTCGTAAGTGAGCGAACCGATGACTGAAGGCTCGCTTTGAATCATCGCTGAGGTCGATCGGTAGAAGTAATGATCGAACCCTCCTAGTTCAGCAAGACGCCTGCGATGGGTCGCCAACCAATCGGAAACTAAAGCATCTGAATCGGGTTTAAACCCGTCTTGCTGGAGTCCAAAGGATGTTGACGTGGCGACGCGGTCAGAATCAACTTCATAACCATCTTCGACATAAAGTGATAGCTGATGGTCAGGAAGACTACCTGCGGGACCGAGACAGTAGTAATTGTGTTGGGTTACGTTGACCAAGGTTGGCGCAGTGCAACGCGCATTAACCGTATAGGACAAACCATTTTCGATGAGCCTAACCGAACAGGTTAACGCTAAGCCAGCCGGATATCCGCCGTGCCCCTCGGGTAATTGCAAAGAAAAATCGAGTCCTTGCTCGCACGCCTCAACGTCCCAATAGAGTTGCCCGATCCCGGATTCGCCGCCATGGAGCTGATGATCCCCATCATTGGGCTCCAAGTGGACTGCCATCTCGTCGATGCAGCAATAACTATTTTCAATGCGGCCGCCAACTGGACCCACCATCGCGCCGAGACTTACGCTATCAATGCAGTAATCCCGGTGATCTGGAAGCGCAAGAATGACAGAACGCCACTGACCGTGAGAGAGGACCTTGAGCGCTGTGGTGCGAGCCCCGTAGTTGATCATCTCGAGGGCTACCGTATCAGAAGTCAGCGTGTAGACTTGAAGTTGATCCGAGGACATTAGCCTGCTGCAATTTTCTGTATAAAATGGAGTTCGCTCGCGGGATCGAAGGTTGCAAGGAACGGTTCCTGAACGATCTCACCATCGATGACCAGCGCGAGGGCCTCAAGGTTTGCATCAGCAACATTGGGTAATCGCTCCCTCAGTTCGACCAGCAATTCACGATAGTTGACGGCTGTCACCTGTAGCTGCTCGCAGCTAAAGAGGTTTTCTAGCTCAGAAGAGAAAAAAACAACGGCCACTGAAGGCTTATCCCTGCTCCATGATCATTTTAAGAAGCTTCGGCGGCGAGCAAGGTAGTGAAGTCACAGGCAACCCAATAGCTTCGCTGACTGCGGTGCCCACGGCCGCCAGAGGCGGCACAATCCCGGTTTCGCCCACCCCACGAACCCCAAAGGGGTGAAAGCTGTTGGGAACTTCGACAATAATCGTTTCAATCTCGGGCAAATCCGACGCCAAGGGGATTCGATAATCTAAAAATCCTGCATTTTCCATCACACCATCAGCGCTGTAGACATATTCCTCATTCAGTGCCCAACCAATGCCCTGCACCGCCCCGCCCTGAAACTGCCCTTCCACGTAACTTGGATGAATCGCTTTGCCAGCGTCTTGAATGGCAGTGTACCGAAGCACATCCGTCTTACCTGTCTCGGGATCCACCTCAATATCGCAGAGGTGAACCGCAAAGCTAGGACCCGCTCCCCGGGCGTTGATGTTGGCCCTTCCGGTGATTTGCCCGCCGGTTTTTTCTGCCTTCGCGCAAATCTCTGCCAAGCTAAGATGATCGTCACTAGAAAGGTTAAGGGCGATACCGTTTTGATAATCGACCTGCTCTGGCGTGACATTCCAAAGCTCCGCTGCCCTGGCCTTCAGCTGTTCGATGATATCTTCAGCGGCCTCAATGACAGCCATTCCCGTGGCAAAGGTAGTGCGGCTCCCTCCGGTTGTTTGGTTATAGGCCACATGCTCGGTATCAGCAACGATGGGGTTCAATGTTGCCGGCGCCACCCCTAAAACCTCAGCGGCCATCATCTGCATGGATGCCCTAGACCCACCAATATCGGGTGAGCCCTCAATGATTGATCCGGTACCGTCCGGATTTAGGTGAATCATCACGCTCGACTGGCCACCGATGTTAAACCAAAACCCAGCAGCAAGACCGCGACCCGCATTGTCCTTCAGCGCAGACTGATAATGCGGCGAGGACTTGGCTGCAAGCAGACAGGCTTCGAGTCCCACGGTTTTAAGCTTGGGGCCGTAGATTGTTTGAGTGCCCTCTTTTGCCGCATTTTTCAATCTCAAGTCAATCGGATCCATACCGAGCTTTGAAGCCAGCTCATTCACTGCCATCTCCGCAGCGAATTCGGCTTGAGGTGCCCCCGGAGCACGGTAGGCAGCCGCTTTGGGCTTGTTCACAACAACATCAAAGCCCTCAACATACATATTCTCAACATCGTAAGGGGTAAAGATGGTCATGCAACCGGGTCCCATTGGGGAGCCCTTGAAAGCGCCTGCCTCATAATGAAGAGATGCCTGCATCGCCGTGATCGTGCCGTCGGATTTGGCACCAATCTTCACCGTGCTTTGGCTCGCTGAAGCGGGTCCAGAAGCCCTAAAAACGTCCTCTCGAGACATCGTCATCTTGACTGGCCGGCCTGACTTCTTAGATAAAATGAGGGCAACGGGCTCAAGATAAACGGTTGTTTTACCGCCAAAACCTCCACCGATTTCGCTGGCAACGACTTTAATTTGACCCAACTCCATGTTCAGTAGCTGAGCGACCCGAGCACGCACATCAAAGTGTCCTTGCGTCGGACACCAAATCATAGAGGGCCCATTGTCATCAAAACGAACGGTGGTCGCATGGGGCTCGATATAGCCCTGGTGGACCGTTGGCGTTTCATAAGCGCGCTCTACAATGACATCCGCATCCGCAAAACCAACGGCAACATCGCCCTTTTTGAGTTCCATCCGCGCTGCGATATTTGACGCGACCGAAGCAGGCTCCGCCAAACCTTGAGTCATCATGTCGTCGTGCAATACCGGGGCTCCATCTTTGATTGCAGCATCGATGGTCAACACTGGATCCATGACGTCATAGACAACCGTGATCAGGTCGAGCGCCGCCTCGGCTGCTGCCTCAGTTCGAGCGGCCACCGCTGCAATGGCATGCCCGTGGTAGAGCACTTTGGTGTCTGCTAATACATTCGCCGCAGTGTCAACTAAATCTTTGCGGGCAGTGCCTGCCGCCAATGCTTCAGCATTCACTGATGGGAAGTCTTGGTAGGTTGCGACGGCAAAAACGTCGGGATGGGCTTCCGCTTGGGAGACATCTAGCGCTGTGATTTTAGCATGGGCATGGGGGCTTCTTAGAATCGCACCCCAGATCATGCCCGGAAGCGATAAATCAGCGCCGTAATTGGCTTTACCTGTGACTTTGTCGAAACCATCGGGCCTGATCGTTCTCTGCCCAATATGTTGATATTCTCGCGCTTCGCTCATCTTAAGCTCCTTGTCGCATAACGTCAGCGGCGTCCATCACCGCCTTAATGATTTTGTCATAGCCAGTACATCGACACAGATTTCCGGCCAGGTAGTACCTGGCTTCTTCTTCTGTTGGATGCGGATTCTCCTCAAGCAGCGCCTTGGTTGAAACAATGAGTCCAGGCGTACAAATTCCGCACTGTAGCGCTGCATGTTCTAAAAATTTTTCTTGGATAACATGCAATTTATCTTGATGCGCGATGCCCTCGACAGTCTCTATCTGGCTGCCTTCGGCTTCAACACCCAGCACCAAACATGAGCAAACGAGCGCACCATCGAGCATTACTGAACAGGCACCACAGTCACCAGAGCCACAGCCCTCCTTTGTTCCGGTCAACCCGATTTCGTTGCGCAGGACGTGCAGCAGTGTTTCACTGGGTGTACAGAGAAACTCAACGGCATCGCCATTTACTGTTGTTGAGACATGCGTTTTCATGATTGATCTCCTGCGCGCTCCGCTGCAATCAGAGCCGCGCGCTTGGTTAACACACCAACGACTTGGCGTCTGAATTCTACGGTGCCTCGCCGATCGGTAATGGGGCTGGCAGCATCCGACGCAGCTTTAGCAAGGCGCTCAAGCACAGCATCTGAGATCGGTTGTCCCACCAGAATCTCTTCTGCCTCCGGGACTAAGATCGCGGTCGGTGCCACAGCGCCAATGGCCACCCGCGCACGCTGGCAGACGCCTTTATGGTCTAAGGTGAGACTAACAGCGGCCCCAGCCACGGCGATATCCATTTCTGTCCTCGGAATAAATCGAAGGTAGGCGTCTGAGGTCCCAGGAGTGGGCTTTGGTAGGATTAAAGCGGCCAGCAATTCACCTTTTTCGAGACAATTCTTACCCACCCCGGTCACAAAGGCTTCGACGGGGACGTGACGCGTTCCCCCAGGACCTTGTATAACGCAGATTGCGTGATTCGCCATTAACGCCGGAATAGTATCTGCTGCAGGGGAAGCATTACACAGATTACCTCCCAAACTGGCTCTTCCTTGAACCTGGGTTGATCCGATCAAGTAAGCCGCCTCCACCAGACCCGGGAAGACTGATTTGATATCTCCGCGCTTTGTAAACTCCGCGCAGCTCATTGCGGGACCCAGCGTCAGACCGTCGTCACTCCACTCAGCCTCCCGCATTCCAGGTATTTTTTTGACATCCACAACGAAGGTATCAGGCGCCTTAGGGCGCTGCATCTGGATGATCAAATCCGTTCCCCCAGACATCACTTTTGGCGGTGAGCTGGCGTCCGCAAGCAGCGCAATCGCAGCATCAATAGAATCAGGGGCGTGGTAGGTCAAAGCAGCCATGGTTTCTCCAAATAATCGGCTCATTTCGAGAAGACGTTATATCACGACCCGAGTCACGGCGCACGATCTTCGGCCAAGACAAAGCCCTATTCCTAGAAAAGATACAGGCGCTTCTAACTTCAGGCGAGCCCACGAACCCAGTGAATCGCAACAGCAATCAATCCACCAATCAACATGATCCAGATGGGTAACTCGCTGACGATCATTCCTAGACCGCGTTTCGCTGGATCTTTGACGTAGGCAGCTGCATACATGAGTCGACCGATCAAATAGATGCAGCCCAGTCCCGCGGCATAATACTGCCCAACGTAATATCCGAAGAGCCACAGTGCGGGTAAGAAAACAGCCAAGCGCTCTAGGGTGTTGTAATGAACCCTAAACCAACGCTCGAAGTGCTCGTCTCCGGTCACCGCGGGCGCAGCAACTCCGTATTTACCCCGAGCTCGACCGACGAGCAGGCCCAAAACTGAAAATTGGAGGATGGCAAGTAGAGAAACTGCACTGACTAATTCCATATCGACCTCAACCTGTAAAAAAGAGCCCTTGATTGTGGTCGCTTTTTTTTCCACGAGCAAGGACCGGTCTACGTTAATCAATCAAGTAATCATGGAATGACCCGTTAGGACACCAAGACGAAACGATTAAAAAAAGCCTAACCCGTTGAACCCAGGGACCAAAAAATGACTGAACATTCGCCGCAAGTGATTTAAAACCCACGAATTTTTAGAGGAGTTACTGTAAACTGGCGCTATCTCTACATCCTGCGCGATGCAGCGAAAGACGATCCTAACCAACGGTGTGTACCGCCCTTAGCAACCGAGAACTGAACATGGTCACTTTACGCAAAGCGTTGCACGAAGATGTCGACACCATTGCCCGATTTAACGTTGCAATGGCGCTCGAAACGGAAAACAAGATTCTGGACCCAGCGACGCTACATTCCGGCGTGTCCGCAATGCAGGCTGATTCCAATCTCGGTTTTTATCTAGTGGCACTGAAAAATGACAAGGTCGTCGGCTGCTTAGGCGTCACTTTCGAGTGGAGTGACTGGCGAGATGGATTATTTTGGTGGATACAGAGCGTGTTTGTTGATCCTGACCACCGGGGATGCGGCGTATTTTCAGCACTTTATGTAGAAACGGAGCGTTTGGCGAAGCAGACTCCTGGCATCATTGGTTTAAGGCTCTACGCTGAACGAGATAACGCCCGCGCAATTCGCACTTATCATCGCCTAGGAATGAGCACGACAGATTACCGGTTGCTGGAAGTTGATTTACGCGCGGGAGAGTCAAGGTAACCATGGATCTGGCCCAGTATTCCGCTCAGCCTGAATTGTTTGACGAGCTCTTAACTCCCCAGGGTCGAGCCAGGCCTGGCTCTGCAAAACTAGCGCAATTTTTACGTCGGGCCAGTATCGGTCAATTGAGTTTAAAACGAGAATCCGCCGATCTCGCTATCAAGACGTTAGGTATTTCTTTCACTATCTACAGTGAAGGAAAAAATATCGATCGGCAATGGCCCTTTGATCTCGTGCCCAGGCTGATTCGTGACAGCGAATGGAAAGTTATTGAATTAGGATTAAAACAAAGGCTCAAGGCTCTGAATTTATTTATAACGGACGTCTATAACGAGCAACTGATCATCAAAGATGGGGTCATCCCCGGCGACATCATTAGCACATCAAAAGATTTTCGAGCTGAGTGCGTCGGTATGCGCCCGAAGTTTGATGTCTGGGCGCATATCTGCGGCACCGACCTCATCCGAGATCGGGACGGGACCATCTACGTCCTTGAAGATAACTTACGGGTCCCTTCAGGCGTCTCCTACATGTTGGAGAACCGAAATATCAGCAAGCGTATTCTTCCGGAATTGCTGGATCGGCATAACGTTCTCCCAATGGACGATTATCCATCCCAGTTATTCAACACGCTCTGTTCTCTCTCACCGCGATCGATTAAACGGCCAGAAGTTGTCCTTTTAACGCCGGGAATTTTTAATTCCGCCTACTTTGAACACGCTTTTCTCGCACAGCGCATGGGCGTTGAATTGGTGGAAGGTTCCGACCTAGTGGTTGAAAGCGATGACTGTGTCTACATGAAAACCGTGGAAGGTGCCTCTCGAGTGGATGTTATTTACCGGCGCATTGATGATCAATTTATGGACCCAGAGGTTTTTCGGCCTGAATCTATGCTGGGGGTCAAGGGACTTATGCGCGCCTGGCGTGCCGGTAATGTCGCGATTGCCAACGCGCCAGGGGTTGGCGTCGCCGATGATAAAGTGGTTTACACCTACGTGCCCGAGATGATCCGATACTATCTTAACGAGGCGCCGATTCTTCCTAACGTCCCCAGCTATCTCTGCTCAAACGCAGATGAGCGCGCCTACGTCATTGATCACTGTCGAGATCTAGTGATTAAACCTGCCAATGAGTCTGGAGGTTATGGCATGTATATCGGCCCTCGTGAGACCAAAGAGTCAACTCGGAAAATTCGTAAGCTCATTGCTGCTAACCCACGAAATTATATGGCCCAACCCGTGATCAGTCTCTCTACGGTCCCCACACTGATTGGCGAGCAACTCGAACCAAGACACGTTGATCTTCGACCTTTTATCCTTCAAGGCGAGGATAGCTTCGTAACTGCCGGCGGATTAACGCGTGTCGCTCTGGTTCGTGGATCCCTTGTTGTCAATTCTTCTCAAGGCGGAGGCAGTAAAGATACTTGGGTTGTCTCTGACCCTCAAAATTCTGGAAAAAATTAACGATGCTTTCTCGAGTCGCAGAGCGTTTATATTGGTTTGGCCGATACCTCGAGCGGGTTGAAAACACGGCGCGATTGCTTTCCGTTTATTCCAACGTCGTCTTAGATCTTCCGAAGGCGGGCTTCGTATGGGGATCCCTGGTAGATATCACCGGATATGTTGAGTCTTTTAATGCGCGCTTTAAATCACCGAGTGAGCGCAACGTTGTAAAGTTTTTGCTGGACGATCCTTCAAGCTCACTCAGGGCCAACGTCCTTCGGGCACGAGAAAATGCTCGAACCACGAGGGACCTCATGCCGAGTGAAGTCTGGGAAAAAATGAATGAACTCCACTTTCTACTCAGCGGGAACCTCAACCAGCGGGTTAATCGTAATGATCGGCATGAGTTTTTAGCGCAAATTATTGACCTTTGCCTTGAACTTACCGGTTACCTGAGCGGGAGCATGAGCCGACTTCCGCCCTACTATTTCATTAAATTAGGTCGCAACATTGAACGTGCGGATATGACGACGCGGGTGATCGACGTGGCCTGTTTAAACTTGATCGGACCCGCGAGTTTACTGAGCGAAAACGACAATATTTTATGGATGGGCGTCCTGCAATCCCTCAATGGCTACCAAATGTATCGCCAGCAAATCCAGGCGCGTATCCAAGGCACCGAGGTCGTTGACTTCCTGCTCAAAGATCAGTCTTTTCCAAGAAGTGTCAACTACTGCCTGGGAGAGCTAAGCAGCAGTTTCAAGCATCTTCCTCGTCACGACCCTGCGATCAAGACTGTTCGCCGTGCTCGACGCGTGATCGCACGCGTCGCGGCAGTCGATTTGCTGGCGGATGAGAAACTACATGAGTTCATTGATCAGACTCAAGAAAATATTGGTCGCACCCACGAAAGCTTGACCAGCATTTGGTTCAATGGGTAAGGCGTTCTCAAGCTGAGGGTCCAGGGGGCCTGAGTTTGCTGCTGAGGCCCAATCAACCTGCGGGTGAATGTCCCCAGCTTATTGTCAATCCGATGCGAGAGGGTCAGAGGATGCCTAACGCTCCTGGCCCAGAGGTTGATCCCAGGTCTGGCTCCACGCAATGGGCGGAAGGTTGCCGAAAGCCTCTTTGAGGCGTTCGTCCCATGCGGCGTGCAGCTGCCGAAGATACTCACTGGATTCTTCAAAACGATATCGGTGCTGACCATTGTAGCTATCGAGGGGGTACATCAAGACTTCAATTGGAGGCCCGACCGATAAATTACTTCTCATTGTTGAGTCCATCGATACGAGACCGCAGAGCGCTGCTGTCTCCAGCGTCAGCTCAGGAGAGATCATTCGATCAAGGATTGGCTTCCCATACTTACTCTCGCCGATCTGCAAAAACGGCGTGTCCCGAGACGTCGTGATGTGGTTACCTTGAGGATAAATCAAAAAAGCACCGTGCTTTTGTCCCCGAATTTGCCCTCCAACAATAAAGCTTGCTTCAAAGGGCTTACCTCCGCCCGTATGCTTTTCCTGATGTTCCACCGAAATCTCGCCGATGTAATCTGCAATGTCTTCGAGGCTCTCGAGGTTGGTTAAATTTTGAACGGTCCGCTTTTTAATATCTTTTTTAACCTGGGCGATCACGCCTTGGGTGGTCGCAAGATTTCCTGAGGATAGGACTACCAGCTGCCGCCGGCCAGGATCCTCAAACGAATACATTTTTGAGTAGGTCGAAATATTGTCAACACCGGCATTGGTGCGCGAATCACTGACGAAGCAAAGACCAGCGTCTATTCGAATGGCAACGCAATACGTCATATTATTCCTGGTTGGGTGTTGTCATGATGAATAGCTTACCAGTCAATCAACCGGCAAAACCTACAAAGTCGCTGTCGCAGCTGGGGCATTCATAGCACCAGCGAGATAGGTTTCTATCCTATCCTTTGCTTCATTATCAGGATCGGTAAACTGAACGCCAATACCAGGGCGGTGAGGATTTTTGACGTTCGAACCAGCAAGCCAGACTACTTGAACCGCGAGGGGAAGTTGTTCCACCTCATCTATGAGCCGCAGCAACAAAAAAAATTGCTCACCCAGTTCATAGGACTCACTGGTTTCAATAAACAGCCCCCCTTGCTCAACAAAGGGCATATATCTAAATTGCAGCTGATGAATGTCACGGATTTCGACGGTCAGGAGATTCTTGGCAGGTTTTTTTCGATTGAGCACGTCTCAGCCTGATGATGAATACAAAGTGAAAGTTTGCCTCAAGCCTCAGGGTTCCACAAGCAAATCACGATCGCTTTGGAAGGAGGCCATTAAAAAGGCCTCCAGGGTGAGCTGAGGATTAAGGTTATGATCGCTCAAAGCATGCGCTTTATACTCCATACATCGCCTGTTGAGCGCGATCAGTCCCAGCGCACTACTACACCGAGTCAGTGCGTTCACTAAGGCTTCGAATCCGATTGATCGCTCTGAATTGGGCGCTATCCCACCTTTTAAGGCAAAAGCCGTCGCCCGATAAAGTATGTCGTAGGGCGCTGCGAGGTCTTCTTTGCTGTACAGCGTTTTAGCTGAAACCATCGAACTCGCGTTTCCTGCTAACCAATCACACAAAGCTGCAACGCTGTCGACATAAAACTGGGATAAACCCTGATCAATCATGTCCCTGGCGATCTGAGGTTTTTGACCCGATAGCCCGTAAATTGTCATGACCGATTCAGCGTTAAGCTCGGGACAAACGCTTTGTAGCCACCCAACACCTTCGCTCAAGGAAGGCGCACTGAGCTTGAGCACCTGACATCGGCTCCTGACTGTAGGCAAAAGCCTTGCTACATTCTTTGACAATAAAAAGAGATAGGTATCACCCGCCGGCTCCTCGAGCAGTTTTAGTAGGGAGTTTGTAGCAAAGAGGTTCATATTTTCAGCGGGCTCAATCACCAAAACTTTGGCTCGACCTTGTTGGGGGGTCTTTTGGCTCCAAGCAATGGCTGAGCGGATTTGTTCAATTTTGATTTGGGTGGATCCCGAGGGAGCGACCCAAAGCATATCGGCGTGATTTCCCGCGCCCAGCAGCTGACACGCGGAACAACTTTGACAGCCACCTGTAACGGCCTCTTGACACAAAATGGTTGCGGCGATCCCGCGCACACAGTTTGCACGGCCATCTCCGGCGCTGTCATCAACGATATAACCATGAGCGAGATCACCGCGCCGAAATTGATCGGTATAGAATTCCAGCGCCTCAATCTGCCAAGGCAGTGGTGACATCATGAAAGCACACCGTTCTTAACAAAACATTCCGAACGAATAATGCCTAAAGCATCTTCAACCACCTTTTCTTGACTTTGGATGGCATCAATCACTCGAATCCGGTCTTCTTGACTCGCCCGGGTCAGAAAAGCGGTTCGAACACGATCAAAAAAATCGGCCTGTTCTTGCTCAAAACGGTCGGGTACCCCTTCGGCACTGGCTCGCTTGAGGCCAATGTCAACGGGCAAATCTAGCAGTAGGGTTAAATCAGGCTCAAATTCTCCGAGAAACATGGCTTCAAATTGCTCAATGATATCTAAAGCAATCCCCCGCCCACCCCCTTGATAAGCGTAAGTTGAATCGGTGAAACGATCACAAACAACCCACTTACCTGCTCGTAACGCTGGTTTGATTAGTGCTTCAACGTGCTGGACTCGTGCCGCAAACATCAAACCAAGCTCAGTTCTAGGTTCGATTCCGGTCATGTCGGGGTCCAGCAGCAGCCCACGAACGTGCTCTCCTAGTTCGGTGCCTCCTGGCTCCCGAGTTTCGACAACTTGGAGGCCCTGACTCACAAGATACCGGCTTACCTCAGCCATCAGACTGGATTTACCGCCGCCTTCGCTACCTTCGAGCGTAATAAAACGCCCCTGTCTCTGCGTATCTGTCATGGTCTAGCATTCGTCCGATTCGACCCTCAGTTGATTAATGATACCCCAATCAGGCTCTGGGATGATGACCCCAAAGTCGAACAAGCAAGACTTGTCTTAGTGAAATTGATGGTCGCTAATTTATAAGCATCAAAACAACGCCCCGAGCAGCAGTCAAGTTCCTCAGCCGCTAGGGGGTCATCCCAAGTTGATAGCGATTAACCGCTCGCCGATGACTCTTAAGGTCCAACGAAAATTCACTTGTCCCATCACCCCGGCCGACAAAATACAGCCAGTCACCCGGTAATGGATAGAGCACAGCTTTAATGGCATCGAGCCCAGGGTTGGCAATCGCGGTCGGTGGCAGACCCAACCGAGTGTAGGTATTAAAAGGACCATCGGATCTCAGATGATGCCTTTTAAGGTCGCCATCAAACGCTTTACCCAAACCATAAATCACGGTGGGGTCTGACTGAAGGCGCATGCCTTTTGCCAAACGATTCAAAAAGACCTGAGCAATTTTCCGCCGATCGTCGGCTTGGCCTGACTCTTTCTCGACGATTGATGCCAATACGAGTAATGACTGATCATCTAAAGCAGCATCACTTTGGGGCCTAGGCATCCGCGCTAAGGATTGATGCATCGCCTGGTATGCACGTTGCAAAATTTTGACATCGGCTTCACCGAAAGTGTAGACGTAGGTGTCGGGGAACAGCCAACCTTCAAGTGCTCGATCCCCTCCTGTGACCTGCTGCGATAGCACTTCCTGCGATAAAGTTGAGGCCGATCGTGTGACACCCGGCATCTCTTCCAAGCGCGCAAGCCATTGGCGAACGGTCCAGCCCTCGGGAAACGTCACCTTGCGCAAATACACTTTTCCAGAACGGACATCCTTCAAAAACTCAGCAAGGGTTATGCCCGGCACCAACTGATACTCACCCGCTTTAATGGGCAAAGCACTGGTCACTCTGTCATAAGCAGTGAGCTGCCATGCCGGGCCCCGCCACAGCTTTTGGCGTACTAATTCGTTGGCCAAGGCGCTAACGCTTGATCCCCTTGGAATCACCAGTGTCGTCGGCTCTACAACAGTGAGGCTTTGGTTCAGCCAATGGTTGACCCAAAGATTCACAGAAATGCTGACGGGGATCACGCATGCGATGATGAAAAAAACAGCGTATTTTCGAAGTCTCTGCATTATTGGGATTGCCTGCCTAAGGCAATGACACTGAAGGACACTGCAGTAGAATTATTTGTCAAAAGACTTAAAGATAACCGTACCATTGGTTCCGCCGAAACCGAACGAGTTACTCAATGCAACCTTGATGTCCTGGTCCTGAGCCGAATGCGCGACATAGTTAAGATCGCAATCATCACTCGGGTCATCAAGGTTAATCGTTGGAGGCGCGGTATTATTCTGCAATGCTTTAATTGCAACAACCGCTTCAATTGCGCCAGCGGCCCCTAAGGCATGCCCCATCATTGATTTCGTTGAACTAACACTTAACTGGTAGGCGTGGTCCTGGAAGACCTGCTTGATTGCTTCCGTTTCGGCAACATCGCCCAGGGGCGTTGATGTTCCGTGGGCATTGATATAATCCACTGATTCTGGATTTAAAGCTGCATCCTTCAACGCTGCCTGCATCGCCCTCGCGGCGCCTGCGCCATTCTCAGCAGGCGATGTCATGTGAGAGGCATCAGCGCTCATACCGAAACCGACCAATTCGCAGTAAATGTCCGCACCTCTCGCTTTGGCGTGTTCTAGCTCCTCAAGGACAATTGCCCCTGCGCCATCACTGAGCACAAAGCCATCGCGGTGTCGATCCCAAGGCCGACTCGCTGCCGTCGGATCCTCATTTCGGGTGCTGAGCGCTTTCATTGAGGCGAATCCAGCCATGGTCGTTGGGGAAGTGGACTTCTCCGAGCCACCGGCAATCATGACATCCGCATCACCGTAACTGATAAGCCGAGCGGCCAAACCAATATTGTGGGTACCCGTCGTGCAGGCTGTCGTAATCGCTAGATTAGGGCCTTGCAACCCGTATTTGATCGACAGATGGCCCGCTACCATATTAATGATGGAGGACGGCACAAAAAATGGTGAGACCTTCTGCGGCCCTCGGGACAGGACGACTTCATGGCAGGTTTCGATGGTCACAATCCCACCAATACCCGACCCGAAAGCGACACCCACACGATCAAGAGACGGCGATGAGGTCATTAATCCTGAATCCTCAACCGCTTGAATACTTGCGACCAAGCCATGTTGGATGAAACCATCCATTCGGCGTGCTTCTTTTTTGGTTACATAGGCATCGAGATCAAAGTCAGGAACCCTTCCCCCAAACCTTACCGCGTAACCCTCAGTATCGAAGCTTGTAATCGGGCTGATTCCGCTCCTACCAGCAACGGCTGCAGCCCAGCTGGTCTCAGTGTCAACACCCAGAGGACTGAGCATACCAAGGCCGGTCACGACGACACGTCGGGTCATGTTCTGCTCTCAGTCCGTTGAGTAGGGAATGATTAAAGTTTGATGGACTGCATCGCGCGAGGAACCGCTTGCGCAATGCAGAACGATCAAAAAGAGATTAGGTATGCGCTTCAATATAATCAACAGCCTCTTTGACCGTTGTTATCTTTTCCGCTTCCTCGTCGGGAATTTCGGTTTCAAACTCCTCTTCAAGCGCCATCACGAGTTCAACAGTATCAAGGGAATCTGCGCCAAGGTCTTCCACAAAAGATGCTTCAAAGGTTACCTCGTTTTCTTTTACGCCGAGTTGCTCACACACTAGCTTTGTGACTCTTTCTACGATTGTGCTCATGCTTGGGTTTTCTCCTAGATTTATGCAGCAGTGCCGCGTTAGTTTAATAAATCAACAATAGGCTTTAAAGCGTTAATTGGTCATGATCGAATCTGCAATGACGCAGATGTCAAGACATGAATAAACCGCCGTTGATGTGAATGGTTTCGCCGGTAACATAACTTGCAGCATCGCTCGCCAAAAAGCCGACCAATTTTGCAACCTCATCGGCTTGCCCTAATCGACCAGCTGGGACTCTAGATAACATGGCTGCCGCTTGATCCTCGGACAATGCACGGGTCATATCGGTCTCAATAAATCCTGGCGCAACGACGTTGACAGTAATGTTGCGGCTGGCGATTTCAGCCGCCAGGGCTCTGCTCATTCCTTCTAGACCCGCTTTGGCGGCGGCGTAATTTGCCTGACCAGGATTACCCATTCTCCCTACAACCGAACTGATATTAATAATCCTGCCAAATTTTGCTTTCATCATACCGCGCAGCAAGCTTTGAGTAAGGTAGAAAACGCCGGTTAGATTGGTCCCGATTACACCATCCCACTCTTCTGACTTCATTCGGAGTGCAAGATTATCCCTGGTAACTCCGGCGTTGTTGACGAGCACAGAGGGTGATTCACCGTCGGTTTTTAATTCAAGAATAAAAGCATCGATCGCATCTCGATCAGCGAGATCAAGACAGTATCCCTTGCCCTGATCACCTAGTTCCATGGAGATTTGCTCAGCACCCGGGGCTGAAGTCGCTGTGCCAAGCACTCGGTACCCATTACGGGCCATTGTTTGCGCAATCGCTTGCCCAATGCCTCGACTAGCCCCTGTCACCAAAGCAGTCTGGTTCATTCGTTGAGGGCCTTAAGATCTAAAAGACTGGACGATGAATCGAGGTTGAACACTTTAATTTCTCGATCAATTCGCCGGTTAAGGCCGACCAAGACTTTTCCTGGACCGCATTCGACCACCTGATCAACCCCCGCCCGCTTTAGATACTCGATAGACTCGCTCCAACGGACCGCACTATAAAGTTGTGTGACGAGATTTCCCTTAATTGTTTCGACATTACTCTCGGTTGCAGCAAGAACGTTCTGAACGATCGGAATACGAGGCGCCGAAAGCGTGATGGCATTCAAGGTTTCGGAAAGCGATTGCGCTGCAGGCTTCATCAGGGCGCTGTGAAAGGGAGCACTAACATTTAACGGCACCACTCTTTTGGCGCCCGCCTCCATGCACAATTCAGACGCTTTTTGAAGCGCTTCTAAGGTTCCAGAAATGACGACCTGTCCAGGCGCATTGAGATTAGCAGGTTGAACCGACCCCTCAGAGACCCATTCACTGGCACGCTGACAGGCGCTATCGATGGCAGCGTTATCAAGGCCCATCACGGCAGCCATGCCGCCCCGACCAATGGGTACAGCTGCCTGCATGAGTTGACCACGACGCTGGACAATGCTTACCCCATCAGTCAAAGACAGCGCACCGCTTGCCACCAGCGCGCTATATTCCCCAAGGCTATGTCCAGCAACGAAATCAGCAGATCCTCCTTCATTGACCCATAATCGCCAGAGAGCAATGCTCGCGGTCAATAGTGCGGGCTGTGTGAACTCGGTTTGATTCAATTGGTCTTCAGGTCCATTCTGGGTCAACGACCAAAGGTCGTATCCCAGAGCTTCTGAAGCCTCTTCGAAGGACTCACGTACCTCAGAGCCGCTCTCATTGAGCATGCCGAGAAATTGGGACCCTTGTCCGGGGAAAAGGAAAGCGGTGGTCATGACGGTATGGATACCTTTAAATTTAGACAGGACGTTCTAAATGCCCTTGATCCTAATCTTCTTCGGTTTCTACACTCACAACTTTTTTACCACGATAAAAACCGTCTGCAGTCACATGGTGGCGACGGTGTGTTTCGCCAGTCGTTGGATCTTCTGAAAGTGCTGGCCCCTTCAAGCTATCATGTGCTCTACGCATACCGCGCTTTGAACGGGATACTTTATTTTGCTGTACCGCCATAACGTACTCCTAATCGACCTTTTGAGTCATTGCTTTTAAATCTGCGAACGGGCGCTGTCGCCCCTCTTCAATCTCCGTTTCGCTCTCGGCGAGCGTTGAACCTTCCTTACCCTCATCACCCTCATCAATTTGCGTGCTTGCCTGCAACCCGAACCCCTCGCACTCTAAATGTTTAGGTGACATCGGTAGTGCCAAGAGTAACTGGTCTTCAATCAGCTCAGCGACACTCACAAATTCTCCTTCTAGGAGCAAACTGTCTTGATCGAAGTCGATTCGCTCGATCACCTTGGGCTGATGAGATAACACAACATCAACGTCAATCGCTATCGTTAGTGCTACGGCGTCCAAACATCGCTGACAACACCAACAAAAATCAAAGCTCGCACCACCCAGGGCCTTGGCGCAATCAACACCGTTACTTTCGAACTGCAACGCAACGGATATATCTGGCAAAGGAACCGTCTCAGAGAGCCCGTTGTCGAGAAGCGCTGCTGCCAAACGTTCTAACAATTGACTACCGATTACACCCGCGATACGCCCCTGATCCTGGGCCATACGAGTGTAACGAATTCGCTTTGGCAACGGCTCTGCTAACATAAGGGGCGCATCTTAGGCATCTCAAGCTGAGCTGTCAAAACATTCTTGTGGAGGTCAATCCGTGCTCAAGCCACCCGAAAACCACCCCGAACTGATCTTAGCATCGACCTCAACTGCTCGAGTCACAATTTTTAGGAACTTGAAGCTGCCCTTTAGGCCAATCGCGCCGCAGTTCGCCGAATCAGAAGACTTATCGTTAGCCCCTGCTAAACGAGCGCTTGAAAACGGTCGGGGCAAAGCCCTGAGTATTGATGCCAGCATATCGAATCCCTGCGCGCTCCCTCCTTTAGTCATTGGTTCGGATCAGGTCTGTACCTCCGCTTCGGGTCAAACCTTGCATAAACCGGGGAAAAGAGACCGTGCAGTCGATCAATTACGCCAGGTTTCTAATCAGTGGGTGAGCTTCTACACGAGTGTTGTAGTGGCGCAATCCAGCATCGTTTTAAGCGAAAGCGTGGTACAAAGTCGGGTTAAATTCAGGTCTTTAAATGATGCTCAAATCGAACGATACGTCGACGCTGATCAGCCTTATCATTCCGCAGGTAGTCTGTTGCTGGAGGGCGCAGGGTTAAGGTTGATTCAGCAGATCGATACTCCTGATATCAACGCATTGTATGGTTTCCCGGCAATCAAGCTATTGGACCTTCTCGATCAACTCGGTTTTGAACTTTCCTATCACACCTCTTCAGAGCTGAGCTGACTAGACTGCCTTAAATCTAAAGGATAACCGCCTCAAACCATTAGTAATAATGACTACTATCAGAGATTTATACTGGAATCTTTGTAAGCCTGTGATCTAAATAACTTCCGAAGGCCCACCACCTCTATCGCCTATTGCGGCCATAGTCTTTGGAAATTATGCAGCAGATCGTCACCGGCACTGCTCCGCCGTTGCCTCAGCAGACATCAATGCCCCTCGCCCAGTAAGGGCATCATATGTCAGTAACACGCTATCACGGTTCCTTCGAGGAACTCCTTCTAACAGCTAACAGCGCTTTAGAAGCTCTCTCTATCAACAAGGGCAAAGCGCCTCTTTAAGTTAGCCTGAAGCTTCAAACAGGCCCGAAATGCTGCTCGATAAAATTCGCCATGATCGCTTCAACCGGTGCGTTGAGGGTAATCTCGGGGAGCTGGCTGTCCATCTTGGCATGAGGGTCACTGGTCAAGCGCATGGAAGTTGCGTGCAACATCATTCGCGGGGTGGCCAAGGCAGAATCTTTTGACTCATCGCCATATTTCGTGTCTCCCACAACCGGATGCCCCATCTCGGCGGCATGAAGGCGAATTTGATGCATACGTCCCGTCACCAAACGTGCGCTCAGCCAAGTCGCTTCACGATTGTGACCCTTGATCGTGAATCGGGTTTGGCTTGGCTTCCCGCTGTCACTGACTCTCGAGAGGCGTTCTCCACTGCGGAGCTCGACTTTTTGGATCGGGAAGACGACGCTCTTTACCTCTTTTGGCCATTGACCATGGACAACAACATCATAATTTTTCTCAAGATGGCGCCTGGAACGCAGCGCAGCCTGAAATCGCCTAAGAAATGAACGCTTCTTAGCAATAATGATCAATCCAGACGTGTCTCGGTCAAGTCGATGTGCGAGCTCTAGATAAGACGCTTCGGTTCGATGAGATCGCAACGCCTCAATAAGGCCAGCCTGGAGTCCGGTACCGCCGTGGACCGCAAGCCCTGGGGGCTTGTTAATGGCAAGAAATTCATCATTTTCAAAAAAGATGTGCTCCAAAATTGTAATAAAGCGATAATCGAAGGTCTCGTTATCGGTAATGCGCCTGATCGGCGGCACTCGTATCAGATCGCGACTTTGGAGCTTGTAATCAGGCTTCTTACGTCCTTTATTGACCCGGACTTCTCCTTTTCGAATCATTTGATAAACCCGACTTTTAGGAACTCCTTTCAGCTCCAGCATCAGGAAATTATCAATGCGCTGACCAATACGGTCCTCCTCGACCTGAATCATTCGAGCAGGTTCATGCTTTATAAGGTCTTGGTCGGGTGACATTTTTTTGCTGTATCCGCTTGCTTTAACTGCTATGCTCCGCCCGTCGACATCAAAAAAGTCGAGAAGAGACGAAAAAAGAGTTTAACGTGGTTTCGCTGAGACTGCATTGATGAAAAGAGTTTCGTCTTAACCGCTCAGTTTAATTTGAGCTATAAACCCGTCAAACACGTTGTGTTTTGGCAAGAACATGTTGGTGGTTGAGTCATTAGCTCCTAACCCAACGCAAACAGGCCAGTGGATTGGCCATAAATGATGAGCGAACACTAGAACGTATCGCCAAATCGAATTACACAGTGAGTCTCTTGGGACAAAGTGAAGCGCCTTTCTTAATCGAGGCCTATCATGCACATCAGATCATCTCCTCAAAATAGTCGCTGGGGAATGTGCACAAGAACACTAGACGCACCATAGAATAATGCTTCTTTTGAAAGAGGCCTGATAGACTCGGTTATCCGAGGCCTGAATGACATAAAGCTGGGCACATCAGTTGGTTTGCCGATACCTAGGCGTCGTTAGTCGCTTTTAAAGGTATCGTTATGAAAAGAATGTTAATCAATGCAACACACACTGAAGAGTTGCGTGTTGCCCTCGTCGATGGCCAAAAACTCTACGATCTAGATATCGAGAGTCTGGCAAGAGACCAAAAGAAATCAAATATTTATAAGGGAAAGATTACTCGAGTCGAGCCTAGCCTCGAGGCTGCGTTTGTCGATTTCGGCGGCAATCGCCATGGATTTCTTCCACTCAAAGAAGTGTCTAGAGCCTACTTCACCAAGAGCGGCGGTGATAACAAAGGTCGCCTCAACATCGGTGATGTCCTGAAAGAAGGTCAAGAAATTATTGTCCAGGTCGACAAAGAGGAACGTGGCACCAAAGGTGCGGCGTTAACCACCTTCTATAGCCTGGCAGGTCGGTACCTCGTGTTAATGCCAAACAACCCTCGGGCAGGCGGCATTAGTCGAAGAATCGAAGGCGATGAAAGAGATGATCTAAAAGATGCCCTTGCCACTCTCGAAATCCCAAAAGATATGGGCGCTATTGTTCGTACCGCAGGGGTAGGAAGAACCGCTGAGGAACTACAATGGGACTTGAAGTATCTATTGCAACTGGCTGAAGCCATTAAAATTGCTGTCAATGACCGCCCCGCTCCTTTTTTGGTCTATCAAGAAGGTGACGTCATTACCCGAGCTGTACGAGATTACATGCGCGATGACATTGGCGAGATCTTAATCGATACCGATGAAGCGTTAGAACAGGCGCAATCTTTTGTCTCTCAAGTGATGCCGCATCTCAGCTCACGCGTCAAACGCTACACCAGTGATGTTCCCCTCTTCAACCGGTATCAAATCGAAGGGCAGATTGAATCTGCTTTTCAAAGAGAAGTTCGGTTACCTTCCGGAGGCTCAGTGGTCATTGATCCAACTGAAGCGCTGGTGTCGATCGATATTAACTCGGCGCGAGCAACAAAAGGCTCGGATATCGAGGAAACTGCGCTCAACACCAACTTAGAAGCGGCGGATGAGATTTGTAGGCAACTTCGACTACGGGACATCGGCGGCCTAGTTGTCATTGATTTTATTGACATGTCGTCCACGAAGAATCAGCGCGCAGTTGAGAATCGCATGAAAGATGCGCTTGAAGTCGATCGGGCTAAAATCCAGGTGGGTCGGATATCAAGATTCGGATTGCTTGAAATGAGCCGACAACGGCTTCGACCTTCACTACGGGAAATCAGTCACATTGTCTGTCCTCGATGCGAAGGCTTGGGAACGATCAGAGATATTGAATCGAGTGCGCTGTCACTACTGAGATTAATTCAAGAAGAAGCGCTCAAAGATTCAAGCGCCGAAATCAGAGCTTTTCTTCCTGTTGCCGTTGCGGCTTTCGTCTTAAACGAGAAGCGCCAGATGATTGCCGATATCGAAGCACGAAATGATGTCCGTGTCGTCGTCGTTCCGAGTGCCGAGATGCAAACGCCGCACTACAGAGTAGAGCGGTTAAGAAGCAATGATGTCGAGGAAAGTGAAGCTAGCTACGTGATCACCCCCGTCGTAGAGGATGAACCCTCAGAACCTGGCATTGATCTTCGCCCTTCGGTTAAGGAAACAGCAGCGGTTGCCGTGGTTCGTGATGAGCCCCCCGCTCCCAGTGCCGCGCCGGAGATTCTGGCAGAAGAAGACCCCAAGGTTGCTTCAAAGCCAGCGACCCAAAAGCGCCGTCAAACTCGGCGAAAACCGGCAAGACCCTCTGAATCTTTAATTGACCGACTGATCGCCATGGTATTCGGCAAAAAGAAAGCCAAAACTAAAAAACAAAAACCCAAAGACAAGGCTCCAAAATCTACGAAACAAGCTAGAAAGCCGAAAGCGCAAAACGCGAAGCCAGACGTGGGCGCCAAGGAGGAACAGGAATCCCTAAAGCATCAAAACAGTACTCCAACCGGTAAAGCCCCTGCCCAGCGTAGAAGGCGAAGAAACCCCAAATCGGAAAACGAGTCCGCAACCACGGTCGCTACGAAAGCTTCGACCAATGATTCCGCGCAAACTGATAGGCCTTCAGAGCAGGACCAGGCCTCCGACGATAAGAGGCATCGGGGTAATCGAGAGCGAACTGGGCGGCGACGTCGAACACGCGCGACAAGCCCTGAAGCAGGCTCTGAAACGGTGGCAACTCTTGACGTGACGGCACCA
>Ga0209631_10002454_pt1 | contig 22220 bp, 17 predicted proteins | sample COG_08_FD_184752 | JGI IMG/M metagenome (GOLD analysis project Ga0209631, IMG submission 184752) | Pelagic Microbial community sample from North Sea - COGITO 998_met_08 (SPAdes) (version 2) | ecosystem: Environmental > Aquatic > Marine > Neritic zone/Coastal water | place: Helgoland, sampling... | reverse complement strand
AAACTAGAATTTCCAAGCAAAAAAATCACCGTCAAACAGCATGCAATAATGTTTTTTTTCACCACAGCGTCGCCAACAAGAGACCGAAAGTCTGTCAAGTGTTTATCTAGAGTTATCAATTTTTCTCCGTTTCAAACTACTCTACGGTAAATGTTGGTGCGAGCTTCCAAGGTTTATCATCGTACGGATGAATTTTAACATATTTTCATTCCAAGCATGGTTAATACTGCTGTTTTACCAGTGATCAGAAGTACGGAAAATAATTATAGAGGGAGGATTACTGTGAGATTAGTCAGTTGCTAATCTGCTTGCCGTTTTTGAATGTTCCTGTCCAATCCATCTAGAGTTTTCATTTAATCGTTCGCTTTCTCACCGTTTATTTCTTATTAGCACAGACAGTTTGTAGGACTTCTTCATCAACTGAGTTAGGACGAGGATCCCTCCATTCCTTATCTGGTTCATTCACCGTATCACCAGTTCCACCACCCATCGGTTCATCGTAAAAAATATAACTCAAACTCTTAAACCGAAATAAATTGCAATCACCTTGGTTATAAACTTTAGCAGACAAATCACTTGCTATGGGATTCAAGTAATCTATCAAATGCCAAAAATAAACATACCCATCGTGTTTTCTTATTCTCTCAAAATCCACATAGAGGATGTCTCCATTGACAGTTTCATCCATCGTCTTCCAACCTGTATACGAAGATGATGAGAACATTACGGAGAATGTGAGTACGAGAAAGATGCCTATGGATTTCATTTTCATAATTTACCATACAACCGTTTATGGTCACGGTAATTTCGATTTTTTTCCCACCTAACTTCCATATTTCCCGAAACTGGTTCGTATTCTTTATTTAGCCTTGCAAGTCTCTCTACTCTTTGACCATACTTCTGGAGCGCGAAATAGACAGAGTTTCCAGTTTCACCCCACTTTTTGCCAGTGTGTGTCTCACTTAGTACCTTTCTCGCTTAGATGCTTAGAAATCCGTCTAGAGACGCATATTTACTATCACCGGGGGGATTCACTATCTGAGACGGCACTCATTCCATTTCCGAGTTATTTTTTTCACTAACCCTCTCTCCATTTTTGAATGTTCCTGACCTCTCGCTGTCAACAGTTCCATCCTTTCGATAGTCAACCCACTCTCCTTCTTTCTTTCCGCTCTTGTAACTTCCTTTCCCGTATAACTGTCCATTGTCATGATAAAAAATCCACTCACCTTCTCTCAGTCCGTTCTTATAACTTCCTTGGTAACGGAACTGTCCATTTTCGAAATAATTAACCCACTCACCCTCTAGTATTCCATCCTTCATTTTTCCCTGCTTTTTCCCACTTACTTTTCCTGTAAATCGAATGTCAGTGAACTTCTTGAAGTAAAGACCGTCTCGTTCCACTAAATCATCCCAACGCACCATACTCTCAACCCAACAAGAAGTAGAGAGTAGAGAAAGAAGAAGTATCGGAGGTAGGACTAGAAGTTTTCATTCAGGAAGTATCGCAGAGAATGGCGGTCATTTGCACGCCATTGACACGGTGAAGAAAATTAGAAAATGGTGCTAAATTCCCTATATCGGACTCATCTCACTACAAAATAGTTAATAAGTCAGTCTGTAGGAATAAAATTTTCGATATAAATCAGTATGTCACTCAACAGTCACTGACTTAGCTAAATTACGTGGCTGATCTACGTCAGAGCCTTTCAAAACCGCAACGTGATAGGCAAGCAGTTGCAGGGCGATGTTATAGACTATAGGAGTCAAGAAACCTATACCCGAACTAAAGATAATTTCATGCGGTCGATGTTGGGCTCTAAGCCCGGCCGAATTATCAGTTAAGCTAAAAATCATCCCTCCTCTCGCACTAATTTCCTCAAGATTAGATTTAAGCTTCTCAACGAACTTACCATTTGGAGCAAGAGCAATGACTGGCATTTTCTCATCGACAAGAGCTAGGGGACCGTGTTTCAACTCGCCTGCAGGATAAGCTTCCGCATGAATATATGAAATTTCTTTAAGCTTTAACGCCCCCTCCATCGCTATGGGATACATAGCTCCTCGCCCAATATATAGAGCATGGGTGGCATCAGCTAGTTCGGACGCACAAGCGTAAATGCTTTCCTCTAGTTCTAGTACTTCATTTATCATCGCGGGCAGATGTGATAACTGAGCGACTAATTCTGCAGCTGAAGCTTTCCCATTAGGCTTATTTTCGGTCAGAATAGCAGTAATGATCAGCAGCACTGATAACTGAGTAGTAAATGCTTTTGTTGAAGCGACCCCTATTTCTGGACCTGCCCTAGTCACTATCGAGTGTGAAGCCTCCCTGACTAAAGAGCTTTCCACTACATTACAAATCGCTAAAGTTGAATGGTAGCCGAGGTCTTTCGCATATCGAATAGCTGCAAGAGTATCAGCAGTTTCCCCAGACTGAGAGATGGCTATAAACAGTTCTTGCTCAGCGACCACAGGCTGCCTATAACGAAACTCACTCGCAACTTCTACTGAACATTTTACCCCGGCATATTCCTCAAACCAGAATTTAGCTAACAACCCAGCATGATAACTGGTACCACAAGCTACTATACTAATTGATTTAGCTTCGGCTATCGCCGCTTGCACTCCAGGCTCGAACCCTCTTGTAACAATCTTACCATCTGCAATTCGACCTTCTAGAGTCTCTGAAACAGCGGTCGCTTGCTCAAAGATCTCTTTCTGCATGAAATGCTTGTAACCCGCTTTACCTGAAACATCAGCAGATATCGGCACTATCTCCTCAGTGCGTTCTACTTTAGACCCAGTTTCGTCGTACACGATAATACTGTCTCGGGTCACTTCGGCAACATCACCATCCTCTAAAAATATAAACCTCTGAGTAACTGCTAATAACGCATGTACATCAGAGGCAACAAAATTTTCTCTAACGCCTAACCCAATCACAATTGGACTCCCTCGTCGCGCGACAATTAGTCTGTCGGGCTCGTCTCGCCCCATAACAGCTAGGGCATAGGCTCCTTTAAGCATGGATAAAGTCGACGTGACTGCGTTTAGTAAAGTCTCATTCCCACTCAGGCACTGATGGATCTGATTAACAATCACTTCTGTGTCAGTGTCAGAACTGAAGCTATAGCCGTTACTTTTCTGGGTTTGCCTAAGAAGTTCGTGATTTTCAATTATTCCATTGTGGACTATTGTCACACTATCCTCATATGCATGCGGGTGGGCATTATCAATGCTCGGCTTTCCATGGGTCGCCCAGCGCGTATGGGCAATACCAACGCCGCCAGAGAAAGAATCAGTTCCCATAGAAAGCTCTAGTTTTGCAACATTTCCTACAGCACGATTCCTTTTTAGAACACCTTGCTTATCTATAACTGCAATACCGGCTGAATCGTAGCCCCGATATTCAAGGCGTTTTAAGCCTTCTAATAATATTGGTGCCACATCACGCTGAGCTATCGCCCCGACAATTCCACACATACTGAACGCCTGTAAGAAACAAAAAATCGAATCAAATACTCTCTAGCGAGAAACCCCCACATTGAGCATAAGAAATTCTATCAAATCTTGAGCAGGAAAAAAATTATTGCTGAAAAATGGTCGGGGCGAGAAGATTCGAACTTCCGACCCCCGGCACCCCATGCCGGTGCGCTACCAGGCTGCGCTACGCCCCGATGTTTTTCAGGCTTAAACGTGGACTTGTAAAAAAACTTCTGACGAGAAAAGGACGATTAACGTCAGTCTTTCAATAACGCTAATACTTCCTCAAGCTCGAGTCTTAGTTGTTTGACAATTTGTTGGCTAACACTAGAATCTGCTTTTATTTCTTCCCCAGATAATTTTTGTCTAGCTCCACCTATCGTAAATCCGTCTTCATAAAGAAGACTTCTTATCTGTCTTATCAGTATTACTTCTTGTCTCTGGTAATAGCGTCGATTTCCCCGCCGTTTAACCGGTTTTAACTGCGGAAACTCTTGCTCCCAATAGCGAAGGACATGAGGTTTTACGGCACATAGCTCACTTACCTCACCGATAGTGAAGTACCTTTTGCCAGGAATAGTAGGTAATTCGTTATTATTCGATGGTTCCAGCATATGACGCTACCCTAGTTTTTAGTTTTTGTCCCGGACGAAAAGTCACCACTCGCCTTGCTGAAATGGGAATTTCTTCCCCTGTTTTAGGGTTTCTCCCTGGTCGTTTTGCCTTGTCTCTGGTATCAAAATTTCCGAAGCCAGACAACTTTACCTGGTATCCACTCACTAAAGTTTTCCTTGCTTCCTCGAAAAAAGCTTCCACGAGTTCTTTTGCTTCTCGTTTATTCAACCCGAGTTCGTCGAACAACTTCTCTGCCATTTCTGCTTTCGTTAAGGTCATAGTTCTACTCTCGAAGTGCACCGTCCAAATCAATTTCAACACTGGTGACCACCATGCCACACGCATCATCAATTTCTTGAAAGGTTAGCGTGCGTGAATTACTCTGAAAAATCAAGCTTAAAGTCACACTTTTTTTTCCTGAATCAATACCTTGGCCGCGATATACGTCAAGTAACTCTAACTCTATCAACTGATCGCCGGCGCTAGACCGCACAACATCTAATAGTTCTATAGACTCAATTTCTTCTCTAATGACAACATTTAGATCCCGCTTTACCGCGGGATATTTAGAAACTGGTTTGTATAACCGCTGTGCTTCTTTGTGAAATTCATCCAAATATAGTTCGAAATAAAATGTTGGTTTGCTGATACCTACCGTTTTCAAAAGTGCTGGATCCAATGCTCCAACTAAGCCCAGCTTCCTCGCTCCACTTGAAATATTCGCCGTCTGATATTTGTGAAGACCATGTAACTCCACTGCCGCAAACACTGGATCATCTTCTCCCAAAGTATCAAGTAACACTTCAATGTCTTTTTTTAGGTCGTAGTAGTCAAACTCTCGCGACGTATCCGACCAACCTTCAGAAAAAGTACCTGAACTCAATCCACCCAACATCCTATGTTGCGCTACTTCACCAGATTTAACGTCAAACACCAATCCTATCTCAAAAATTTGAACACTGTTCGTCTGGCGATTTAAGTTATAAACAGCTGTTTCAATGAGTCCCGGGAGTAAAGATGGCCTCATCGTATCCATTTCAGCTGAGATCGGATTCGCCAAAACTAGTTTCTCAGCTGCGGGGGTAAACTGGGATGCGCGCTCATTGGAGATGAAACTGTACGTAATTACTTCACTAAAGCCTCGACCGACCAACACTTGCCGAGCCTGTCTCTCGAATAGAGTCGAAGCTGATAGTGCTTGGGGTGCAGCTTGCCCGGTGGGTAACGTAATTGGGATATTGTTATAGCCTACAATCCGCGCTACCTCTTCTACTAAGTCAGCGCCTAAAGTAATATCGGTACGATAAGAAGGTGGGGTTACCGTCCAGCGGCTGTCAGTTTGTTCAACAACCATCTCCAAACTTTCTAAAGTACGACATATAATTTCGTTATCTAACGAAGTGCCTAAAAGTTTATTCACTGACAGCGGTGGAAACTCAATGCGTCGTGGGACGTGATTTGATTTCCCAGATACTACAGATTTGGTCGGACCTGGGCTCCCTCCACATATATCTAATATCAGCCTCGTCGCTCGTTCAATAGCTCTAGCCTGTTCCAGCGGGTCAACCCCTCTTTCATAACGCTTTGATGCATCTGTCGATAAACGATAGTGCCGCGCAGTAACCGCCAAAGCTATGGGCTCAAACCACGCGCTTTCCAAGAAAATGTTTGTAGTACTGGCTGTCACTGCTGAATCAAGTCCACCCATAATGCCCGCTAAGGCAATGGGTCCATTCCCATCAGCAATGACAAGCGAACCAGATTCAAGAGCCACTTCCTGAGCATCAAGTGTAACGATTTTCTCCCCTTCAACTGAGCCTCGCACATTAATCCCTGTTGTAAGAAGATCACGGTCAAAAGCATGCATAGGTTGTCCAAGCTCAATCATCACATAGTTGACTACGTCAACAATGGGATTGATACAGCGCACCCCACAGCGCCGAAGTTTCTCTTGCATCCAATCCGGCGTCGCACGAGAAAGATCAACATTACAAATAACTCTTCCAACATAGTTTGTGCAAGCCTGACCATCTATAATGGTGATTGGGAAAGTAGCTTCTATCTCAGCAGGGACTGGATCTACCATCCATGATTTCAAAGGAGTATTCGTAATTGCACTTAGATCTCTTGCCACACCCATTACAGATAGGCAGTCTCCTCGATTAGGAGTTATATCAATATCTAAAATCATATCATCGAGGTCAAGGTAGCTCGACACCTCAGTCCCGACTTCCGCTTGTTCACAGAAGGCAATGATACCAGCGCTCTCTTCGCCTAAGCCTATTTCAGCCCACGAGCACAACATTCCAAATGATTCAACGCCTCGAATTGTGGTGGCGCCGATCTCTTTGTTCCCCGGTAGTACACATCCGATTCTAGCAAAAGCAGTTTTTAACCCCTTGGCAGCATTTGAGGCTCCGCACACGATCTGATGCGTCTCTGTTCCATCGAATACGGAACAGATTGATAAACGATCTGAGTCACCGTGGGGCTTCACCGCCAAGATTTCCGCAACCAGTAAACCTTCTACACACGGGCCTGCAGGAACTACAGACTCTATCTCCAGACCGGCTAGAGTCAACGCTTCTGCAATCTCGCTTATACTTAGCGGGACGTCTATCCACTCACGCAGCCATTTTTCAGTTACTTGCATATTGTGAACAGCTCCATCGTCAGAACTGACTGAGAAATCTCAGGTCATTTTCAAAGAAGTGACGTAAATCTGAAATTCCATACTTCAACATGGCTAATCGTTCAACACCCATACCAAAAGCAAATCCACTGCATTGCTCTGGATCTAACCCGACATTAGTCAACACATTTGGATGCACCATCCCACACCCCAGCACTTCTAGCCAACCACTCAAACCATGAGCAGATGGGAGTTTAATGTCGACCTCCATGGAAGGCTCTGTAAAAGGAAAATAAGAAGGCCGATATCGTATTTCCAAATCATCACGTTCAAAAAAAGCTAGGAGAAAGCTATTTAACATTCCTTTTAGCTCAGCCATAGTCGCTATTCTATCAATCCATAACCCTTCTACTTGGTGAAACATGGGTGAATGAGTTTGATCATAATCGCACCTGTACACGCGACCCGGGGCAATAATTCTGATGGGGAGAGTTTTCTCCTTCATCACCCTGATCTGCACTGGAGAGGTGTGAGTTCTTAATAATAGATCAGGTTTAAAGTAGAAGGTGTCATGCATAGCCCGCGCGGGATGGTGCTTAGGGATATTCAAGGCTTCAAAGTTGTGATACTCATCTTCGATTTCAGGTCCACGGGCAACCTCAAAACCAACATGATGGAAAAGATCTTCGATTTTTGCCTGAACTTGGCTCACTGGATGAGCTGATCCATTAGTTCTGCCTCTACCTGGCATTGTAACGTCGATCGCAGTATTGATTAGATCCTTCTGTCTCGAACCCTCAGCTAATTGCTCTCCCTTCTCATCAAGGAGTCGAATTAAATTTTTCTTAGCTGCATTGATCGCCTGACCTACAGAAGGTCTCTCTTCAGCAGACAACTTTCCAAGCCCTTTCAAAAGCTCTGTTAACGCGCCTTTTTTACCAAGCACATCGACACGTACTTGTTCTATATGATCAACCGTCGAAGCGTTCTCTAACCTTTTCTCGGCTTCTAAGACTATAGATTCGGCAGTGTTCATTTTTCAGACAGCCACGGGGCTTAGGCCCAATCGATTAGAGACTAAATTGGAAAGCCATACATCGGACTCTCCCAATCCGTTCCTCAAGCAGCTAATGCGACTTTTGAGCGTTCGGCTAGAGCCTCAAACGCAGTCCGATCATTGACAGCAAGGTCAGCCAAGACTTTTCGGTCTATTTCGATTTGCGCTTTCAACAACCCATTAATGAGCCGAGAATACGTCATACCACATTCTCGTGCTGCAGCATTTATCCTAACAATCCATAGAGCACGGAAGACTCTCTTCTTCTGCTTTCTATCACGATAGGCATACTGTCCCGCTTTCGTGACGGCTTGTACAGCTACCCTGTAAACATTTTTTCTACGACCGCTATACCCTTTTGCTAGACGTATAACTTTTTTATGTCGTGCGTGCGCTTGTACACCTCGCTTAACTCGTGCCATGGCTAAAATCCTTAATTAGTAAACTCATAAGCCAGGAATCATCTGGCGAATACTTGCTTTATCAGCTGCAGCAACTAATGCACCACCTCTCAACTGTCTCTTCCTCTTTGGGCTTTTCTTTGTGAGGATATGTCGTGCGAACGACTGTGCCCTTTTAATTTTTCCTGTACCAGTACGCTTAAAACGTTTAGCCGCGCCTCGGTTTGTTTTTTGCTTCGGCAATTTATATCTCCACTATTATCTAATTTTTTCTAGGCGCTATGACCATAACCATTTGGCGACCTTCAAGTTTAGGAAACTGCTCGACTGATCCAAGCTCACTCAAATCAGTCTCAATTCGTTTCAGCATTTCAGAGCCAAGTTCTTGATGCGCCATCTCTCTTCCGCGAAATCTCAAGGTAACCTTAGCTTTGTCTCCTTGCTCTAAAAACTTTCTTAAGTTCCTAAGTTTTATATCGTAGTCTCCCTGATCAGTAGCAGGCCTGAATTTGATTTCTTTGACTTGCACCTGTTTCTGTTTCTTCTTGGCAGCGTGTTTCTTTTTGTTAACGTCAAACAAGAATTTACCAAAGTCCATGACCCTACACACAGGGGGATCTACATTAGGGACAATTTCCACCAGGTCTAGTCCGTTAGCCTTGGCCTCGTTTTGAGCTTCCTCTATCGTTACCACTCCGCGATTAACGCCATCAGCTCCTATCAATCTAACCTTAGCGACCTGAATGGCACTATTTGCCCTGTTCTTTTTGTCAGCAGCTATATCATAGCCCTCCTGTTAACGTCATTTGTGTGCAAGAACGTCCGCACGCAAATGATTGGAAAAATTCTCTACAGTCATGCTCCCTAGGTCCTCGCCATTAAGACGTCTTACCGAGACAGTACCTTTCTGTGCTTCACGCTCACCAACAACAAGTAAAAAAGGAATTTTCTGCAAAGTGTGCTCGCGGATTTTAAGCCCGATCTTCTCGTTTCTCAAGTCCGAATCGACTTTAAAGCCGTATTTCTTCAATGTTAGCACTACTTCGTGTGCATAATCAGCATATTTATCAGCAATATTCAGCACAATGCCTTGTATTGGGGCTAGCCACACAGGTAAGCGCCCGGCATGTTCTTCTATTAAAATACCAATAAAACGTTCCAGAGAGCCTAAAATAGCGCGATGTATCATTACGGGTACATGTCGCTGTCCATCTTCCCCAATGAAACTTGCATCTAGTCGTCCCGGCATTGAAAAATCTAATTGTACAGTACCGCATTGCCAGACACGTCCGATAGAGTCCTTTAGGCTAAACTCAATTTTGGGTCCATAGAACGCACCTTCCCCTTCTTGAACGGAGTACTTCAACCCCTTACTCTCAAGGGCTGTCTGCAGAGCAGACTCCGCTTTATCCCATAATTCGTCATCACCTACTCGCTCATCCGGTCTTAGAGACAAGGCCACTTGAACATCAATGAATCCAAAATCTTTATAAACCTTGAAGGTCATGTCGATTAATTCACTAACTTCGGACTGCAAATCGTAATCCGCACAGAATATGTGAGCATCATCCTGAGTAAAACGCCTGGCTCGTAGCAAGCCATGCAAAGTCCCTGATGGTTCGTTTCGATGAACCAAACCAAACTCTGCCACTCTATAAGGGAGGTCACGATGGCTACGCAACTTATGATTAAAGATTTGAACATGTCCAGGACAATTCATTGGCTTCACCGCGTACTCATGCTTATCAGACTCTGTAGCAAAAATCATATGATGAAACTTGTCCCAGTGACCAGATTTCTCCCACAGACTCCTATCCAGAATTTGGGGAGTGTCTACTTCTTGATAACCTTCGTAACAAACTTCTCTTATATAACTCTGAACCTCACGAAATAATGTCCATCCCTTCTGGTGCCAAAAAACCATGCCTGGCGCTTCTTCTTGAAAGTGAAATAAATCTAACTGAGGGCCAACCTTACGGTGGTTTCTTTTCTCAGCTTCTTCCAACTGATGGAGATAAAGCTTAAGTGCTTTCTTATCAGCCCAAGCTGTGCCGTAAATCCGCTGCAACATCTCGTTATCCGAGTCCCCTCGCCAGTAAGCTCCTGCAATTTTTGTTAACTTAAATGCTTTTAGAAGCCCCAGCCTAGGAACATGAGGCCCTCGGCAGAGATCTGTGAACTCGCCCTGAGTATAGAGTGATAGGTCTTCTGTAGCAGGAATTGACGCGACAATCTCCGCTTTATACTCTTCTCCTATCCCGCGGAAAAACTCAATAACTCTGTCTCGACTGAGAGTTTCCCGAGAAACCGTGGCATCTGATCCTGCCAGTTCGTACATTTTAGCCTCGATGTGTTCGAGATCTTCAGGCGTAAAGGAACGTTCATACGCGAAGTCATAGTAGAAACCATTCTCAATGACTGGGCCAATAGTCACTTGGGCTGCCGGAAACAATTCTTTAACCGCCTGCGCGAGCAGATGCGCAGTGCTATGTCTGATAATCTCCAGACCCTGAGGATCTTTTGCTGTGAGAATCGCCAATTCACTGTCAACTTCGATAATAAAGTTGGTATCCACTTCTTTACCATTCACCAACCCGCCTAAGGCGGCTTTAGCCAAGCCAGGACCTATCGAAAAGGCAACGTCTTGAACCGAAACAGGTTTATCAAAGTCTTTTAAACTGCCGTCAGGAAGCGTTATACAAGGCATTTGGGCACCGTATTACAGGGTTGAGGTCAAGCTGGCATACGAGATGTAGTTAACCGAAATTTTAGGATTTATCTGAAGAAAACTATACATAAGCTTTAGTTTGGTGTACCTGCTGCTCTGTCATTACCGAGACTAGCAGTCCCTATACAACAACGGTTAAAATGTGTTTAGCTTGACAAAACTGGGAACACTTAACGTTGCAAAGCTTGTCTAAGAGTATATTTTACTGGTATTTGAGGACTTTTGCAGTTTTTTTATCCAAGGCTCTCGCGCAACGCATCAGCGATGCGCTTGATAGGCCTGAGGAGCAGGCTGTCGCCGACAGAGACCAAACAATTCGTCCCTTGCCTGTCTTAAAATCCATACCCATAGTCACGGCTATCTAAATCTTACACTTACAGCAAAACCAAACAGGCGCAGTGGTGCATTTAAATGCGGTATTTATGAAGAGCTGAGCACATGGGTCAAGGAAACTAAAGAACAAAACACATTACCCTCCATATCGGAGAAACAACCCTAAACATTACTAAAACAAGTGTTTTCGATAAACGATGATACAAACAGCTTCTCAGATACATACTTAATGAAGGAGTTATTGGTAGGCACGATTGGATTCGAACCAACGACCCCCTCGATGTCACCGAGGTGCTCTAACCAGCTGAGCTACGCGCCTAAGGTCTAGATTAAGGAGGATTACCCACCGTAAGGCGAAGAGAATACACAATTCTTTGGAATATCGCTACAACAATGTTCTTGGTCACCTACAGTTTTACTCCATCTTCTGCATGCCCACTCGGGTCGCTGACATGCTGGCGCGCGAGCAACATATAAAAAGCAGGGACAACAAATAATGTAAAAATAGTTCCTATCCCAAGACCAGTTGCGATGACCAATCCAATGTGAAAACGACTTACGGCGCCTGGACCAGCGGCCATTAGCAAAGGCACCATCGCAACTACCATTGACACTGTTGTCATTAGAATCGGCCGCAGCCTTATCTGAGCTGCCTCTTCTACGGCCTCCCTTACCCCTACTCCCCTGGAAACCTGTAACTTATTTGCAAACTCAACGATGAGTATTCCATTTTTCGTAATTAGGCCAATTAAAGTAATCAATCCCACCTGGGTGTAGATATTTGATGTAGCGAAACCCAACGACACAAAGATGAGTGCACCGGCTATAGACATTGGGACCGACATCAAAATAATAAGCGGATCGCGCCAACTTTCAAATTGGGCGGCGAGAACCAAATAAATAATAACGAGGGAAACAAAGAAAGTGATTACTAACGCGTTACCTTGTTGAGCGTATTGTCTCGATTCTCCAGCATAGTCCCAAGTAAAGCTCTGAGGCAGCGTGTTTTTAGCTGCAGTCTCTAGATATTCGATGGCGTCCCCCATAGTTGTTCCCGATGCTGGCACACCCTCAAGCGCCACCGCATTAAGCTGTTGAAACTGTAATCTCTCGCTAGGCTCAATAATATTTTTGAATGAAACCAACGTCGAAAGTGGGACTAAATCTCCAGATCCTGTCCTGACATTATAGTCACTCAACATCGAGCTATTTAATCTAAAAACATTGTCTACCTGGGGAATAACTTTATAACTTCGACCCTCCAAGTTGAACCAATTGATATGGTTCCCTCCTAGTAGGGTAGACAACTCTTGCCCTATCGATTCCATATTGATGCCCAGAATCCCTGCTCGATCTCTGTCAATGTTGACTATAGTTTGTGGACGATTGAACTCGACAGATTTCTGAAGAAACATAAATTTTCCACTACCCATCGCAGCATTAAGTATGTTATCTGTTTCAGTATTTAGCTCTTCCGCTTGCAGAGGGGCCATAAGGATAAATTGAATAGGTAAGCCTCGGCCTGGCGATGGTAAACTTGGACGGGGGAAAGCAGACACTTGAAAGCCAGTCACTCCAAAAAGCTTCCCCTGCAATTCGGTCTGAACATCCCACTGAGCACGGTCACGTTCATGAGCGGGATGCAGCTTAAATCCACCAAAGACTACGTTCCGAGAATTATTGAACCCCAAAATCATAAAGCTTTCTTTGTACTCAGGGATTGTCTCAAAGATTTCATTCATGGCTCGGGCATTACGTTCGTCATACTCTACGTTGGCTATCTGAGGACCTCGTGCTTGTATATAAACTATACTTTGATCCTCGACAGGAGCGAGTTCCGATTTACTCATACTAAACATGAAATAAATGCTGACCAAGACTGCAAATCCAAAAGCAACGATCACTGATACATAATTGAGACAGTGATGCAGCAAAAATCGATATCGTTCCGATAGCTTTGAGAAAAATTGCTCTACTCGTCGTTCAAAAGGTCCCGGCTCTCCCCCTATGAAAAACCTAGAGCACAGCATAGGTGAGAGAGTGAGCGCAATAATACCTGAAATCACGACAGCTCCTGCCAATGCAAAAGCAAACTCAGTAAACAAGGTACCAACTAATCCACCCATAAATCCTATCGGTGCATACACGGCAACGAGTGTCGTAGTCATTGCAATAATCGGCATTTTCAGCTGTCTAGCGCCAACCAGTGCGGCATCTAAGGGAGACTTCCCTTTTTCAATATGACGATGGATATTCTCCGCAACAACAATGGCATCATCTACCACTAGACCTATCGCTAGAACCATAGCAAGCAGGGTCAGTAGATTTATCGAAAAACCCATCAACAACATTAGAAAGGCTCCACCGATTAACGACAAAGGTAAGGCAATCGCGGGTATTAAAGCTGCACGCACAGAGCCCAAGGTCAATAGAATAACTGAGAGTACAATTAACACCGCTTCTGCTAATGTAGTGAACACCTCTTTGATAGATTGTTGAATGAACTCCCCTGCATTGTAGGGCATGAAAACGAACATACCCGCAGGCATTTGCTCTCGAATACTTGAAAGCTCATTGGTCACTGCCTCAGCCACTCTCAACGGATTAGCTCCTGGGGTTGGCGTGATACCAATAAACATAGCCGTCTGTCCATTGTACCAAGCAACAGATTCATAATCCTCCGCGCCAAGCTCTACCCGAGCCACGTCGGCCAATCTGACTAAGGCTCCGTCATCTTCACGCAATACCATTTGCTTGAATTCGGAGACGCTAGTTAAGTCAGTACTGGTACTTAGATCGATCGAGACCAGCTCACCTTTTGTCTCTCCAATCCCCGAAAGGTAGTTATTAGAAAGTAATGTCTGTCGCACCTCGCCAGCGGTTAGATTGAGAGCTCTTAGGCGGTGAGGATCTAGCCAGATTCTCATCGCGTAAGTTTTGTGCCCGAATAATTGCGCTTTAGCTACTCCGCTTAGTGACTGGATTTGAGGCTGGACCACGCGAATCAAATAATCCGTGATTTCAGTAGGCTTCATAGTTTCACTATAAAACGCCAGATAGATAAGCGACATTCCATTGCCCGTCCGGGAGCTAATAACAGGGTCATTAGCTCTTTCAGGAAGCACGTTTCTCATACTTGCGACTTTTGCCTGGATTTCAGAAACAGCTGCATTAGGGTCATAGTTGAGCTTCATAAAAGCCTGGATAACTGATGTGCCCTGCTTTGATGATGCCTTCATGTAATCTATTCCATCTGCTTCAGCAATTGCCTGCTGCAATGGAGTAGTGATAAACCCCTTAATAAGCTCTCCATCGGCTCCGGGATATGTAGTGGTTACCGTAATTAGTGTATTTTCAGTTTTCGGATATTGTCGAAGCTCTAACGATTGAATGGATCTAACCCCGAGAACCAAAATAATAAGACTTACGACCCATGCGAGCACGGGCCTTTGAATAAATATGTCGGTTAAATTCATGAGAACTAATCTGTGCCTGAAGTAGATAAAGTCTCAGTGACCATAACCTTCATCCCATTTCTCAGCTTGTTCTGTCCTATTACAACGACTAAGTCTTGCTCGGCTACTCCGGACACAAGCTCTATTTCATCGCCTCTTATTTCCCCCGTCGTAACGGAACGACGTTCTACAATTGTATCGTCGCCTTTAGAAGTAACGACAAATACCACCTCTCCAAAAGAGCTATAAGTGACAGCTGTTCTTGGAAGTTTCAACACAGCTTTTTTATCTTTTCTAACCGTCCAAGACTCTACAAACATTCCAGGCTTCAACAGTTTTTGCGGGTTCCGTAAAGAAGCTCTAATTTTTAAAGTTCTAGTGTCTAGATCAATATTTGGCTCAATAGTCGTAATTTGAGCTAGAAATATTCTTTCGGGATATGCTGAAACGCTTAGCTCTAATTGTTGTCCTACTTTAACATCCTGCAAATGTTTCTCTGGCAGAGAGTAATCGATGTTTATTGGATCGAGCATTTGTAACGACACGATTGGATCTCCAGGAGTTAGATAAGACCCAAGATCAATCAATCTAATACCAAGTTCTCCATCAAAAGGGGCGTAAACAGTCTTCCTATCTATATAAGCCTTCTGGGCAGCCGCAGCGGCAGCAGCCGCATTATTTTCCGCAACCGCATTGTCAAGCTCGGACACAGAGATCTGCTTGTCTGCAAACAACTTGGTCGCCCTTTCAAGCTGAATTTTCCTCAAAGTACTCGTGGCTACTAACCCTTTGTATTCTGCTTCCGGCACCCCTACATCGAGGGACAGCAGAGGTTGTCCTTTTATCACAGTGCCACCTGATTTGAAGTCTATAGATATCACAGTCCCAGGAAGAGGAGCGGTCACATCAATCCCATGCTCGGCTGCGACTGTGCCAGCTGCAAAAATTTTCTGATCCCACACATCAGATATGACCATTTTGACTCTAACTGCTGCTGGTGGGAAAGAGCGCTGCGACAACAACGTCGTCTCCGAATGATTTTTATACCATATGAGCAATACTAGGATTGCTATCGCAGAACAGACTGCAAACATTAGGATAATTTTTTTTTGCATACTAGCCTTCTTCCAATGTTATCAATTAAGCAGGCATAAAAAGAAATTCACTCTTAACAGTCCGTATTTCATCCCGCAATCGGCCTGCTTCTTCAAACTCCAAGTCTTGTGCATGGTCGTTCATTTTGCGCTCCAAAACCTCCACCGCTTTAATGATATCTCTCTCGCTCATACCTCTATAGGTATTCTGCCTTTCTATAGCTCGCCTCTGATTTTCAAGTTCGTCGTTATCCAATGAGCGACCACTCTCCATAATATCTGATATAGGCTTAATAATCCCTTGTGGGGTGATTTTGTTCTCGATATTAAAAGCTAACTGTACCTCGCGCCGTCTCCCCATTTCGTCCATCGCTCGCTGCATAGAACCCGTAACTCTGTCAGCATACAAAATTGCCCGCCCTGCTACATGGCGTGCGGCTCGGCCAACAGTCTGTATAATCGAGCGGTCGGATCTTAAAAATCCCTCTTTATCCGCATCTAGAATAGCGACTAAAGATACTTCTGGTAGATCTAATCCTTCTCGCAACAAGTTAATTCCGATTAGCACGTCAAACTCTCCGAGTCTTAAGTCTCTCAGAATTTCAGTCCGCTCGACGGTTGCAATATCTGAATGCAAGTAACGAACTTTCACCCCTTGCTCGGAAAAATATACCGTTAGATCTTCAGACATTCTCTTAGTAAGAGTCGTAACTAAAATACGCTCACTTCTTTCAACTCGAATATTAATCTCTGACAAAAGATCATCTACTTGTGTCGTGGCTGGCCTGATGTCTATCACTGGGTCGGTCAACCCTGTAGGTCGCACAACCAACTCTATAATCTGCTCCGCATTAGCTGCCTCATATTTGCTGGGTGTAGCCGAAACAAATATGGATTGGGGTGCCAACTTTTCAAACTCCTCGAACTTAAGAGGTCGATTATCTAGTGCTGAAGGCAGTCTAAAACCGAAGTTAACAAGATTTTCTTTGCGAGATTTATCCCCCTTATACATCGCACCAAGTTGAGGGATCGTGACATGACTCTCGTCAATGACTAGAAGCGCATTTTTCGGCAAATATTCAATTAAGGTCGCTGGTGCTTCTCCGGGACCCCGTCCAGAAAGGTGTCGACTATAGTTCTCAATGCCACTGCAATAACCAATCTCATTCATCATTTCTAAGTCAAATCGCGTGCGTTGTTCTAATCGTTGCAACTCTAGCAACTTATTCCTTGATTTTAATTCCTCAAGCCTGATCACTAGCTCTTCCCTGATGGTACCCATAGCCCTTTCCAGAGTGTCACGCTTCGTCACATAGTGTGACTTAGGGTAAATAGTATATCTTGGGATTTTGTGAAGGACTTCTCCAGTTAATGGATCAAATTCCGCGAGACTTTCTATTTCCTCATCAAACAATTCAATTCTTATAGCATTGCGCTCTGACTCAGCTGGGAACACATCTATAACATCGCCACGCACACGAAAAGTTCCACGAGTCAGCTCAACATCGTTTCTTTTATATTGCAGCTCAGTTAATTTTTTTAAAATGAAACGTTGCTTGATGATATCTCCGCGGCCAAGGTGCAATATCATTGCGTGATACTCTTCCGGCTCGCCTAACCCATAGATTGCTGACACTGTTGCCACAATAATTGTATCAGGCCGCTCTAATAGGGATTTAGTGGCAGATAATCTCATTTGCTCGACATGAGCATTTATACTCGCATCTTTCTCAATGTAGGTGTCTGATGCAGGAACGTAAGCTTCAGGCTGATAGTAGTCATAATATGAGACAAAGTACTCGACAGCATTGTTAGGAAAAAAATCTCTCATCTCGCCGTAAAGCTGCGCCGCTAGTGTTTTATTTGGAGCTAACACCAAAGTTGGACGCTGCAACTTCTCAATAGCATTGGCAATAGTGAACGTTTTCCCGGAGCCGGTGACTCCTAGTAATGTTTGCTGATAGAGACCGTTTTCCAGTCCTTCTATCAATGTTTTAATAGCTTCCGGCTGGCCTCCAGCTGGAGAAAAGCTCGAAACAAGTTCAAATTTACGTGTCATATAATAGCATCTTGGTAAAGAAGAAAGAAAAAAAGTACTCTAATTATACGAACGCTTGACTCACTTTGCTCTCAGACTAAGGTCATAGTGATGAACTTAGTGGCTCAGAATACATGTTAACTTCCATAATACGACAAACTCTGTAACACTTCCCTAATGATGTCCAGATACCTTACATTTTCTTTAATCAGCAGCTTACTTCTTCTGCAGTCTAGTCAAACCTTTGCCTTGCCGGATTGCTCTAAATCAGGGCCTATGGATAACTGTTTTGGAACCGTCACTTTTCCAAGTGGCAGTAAATATGTCGGAGAGTTCAAAGACGGCAATTATAGCGGGCAAGGCACCTACACCTATGCTGACGGAGAAAAGTACGTCGGCGCATTCAAGAATGGTCTGTTCCACAAGCACGGCACCTATACCTACTCAAGTGGGGACAAATATGTTGGCGAGTTCAAGAACGGGAAAAAGAACGGAAGGGGCCTCTATAGCCATGCAGACGGAACATCCGAGAGAGGATTCTTTAAGGACGGTGAATTTCTCTATGAAACAAAAGTTAAATAATCTGAAAAACTTAGAGACCTAGACCTGTCAATAATAGCCGCATGGGCAGTCAAAATCGACGACTGGCTCTGCAATTAAAGTACTTATGTCTTTTCTTACGCTGGGAGTGCTGCATTTCAGGCAAAACGGCAATCTGATGTCAGTAGACTAAAATAAAGCGAAATAAGAATTGGTTATAGACAGTATTTTCGGCTAATATACGCCGCAGTGCATGGTGTAAGTCTCACAGCTTAGCGGGCCGAGCTAAAACTATTGTCAAGGGTGCTTGGAGTGCAGCGAAAACTGACACATGATCCAAACCTTAAATCTTTAGTCTAAGGGCGATCCGTCAGGTGGGATATCGAGCTAAAAATTAGCTCGGATGACTTAAGTCATCGGATACTTAGAACAATTCCTCGGTAGCTCAGTTGGTAGAGCGGGTGACTGTTAATCACTAGGTCGGCGGTTCGAGCCCGTCCCGAGGAGCCACTACTCCCCCTGCCAAACAATACTTTTTAAATACTTAATTAGACTACATATAGTAGAATTTACAAATATATATAGCTGCAGAATGCCATCTTCAACTCGAGAAAGAGAACCATGAAAAAAAATACGGCCAAACTGACTTTCGCTACATACGCTATCTTATTTACAGGATTAATCTTCTCCGTGAGCCCTGTTAGTAGTCTACAAGCTGCGACCTACTCTTGCGTGCGCGACGGTGCAGGAGCAATAGTCGTGTCAGATAACGTAAGGGATATGGTTCAAAATTCCAAAGAAACTTCCGACTCTTGCAAAGAGGTGCCTGATGCCTACAAGGTAAAGTTTTATCGGTTCGCATTATGTCCAAGCAACCCGCTAGCAGATTCATCAAATAGCTTGGATTCGTGTGTTTCCATACTTAGCTCGGATACCGGAGTCGACCATATAATTGAAGGCTTGGGGACCGGTGATGATCTGAAGACCGATGAAGGCAAACCTACAAGCGGTAGTTACTCGCATATAGCAATGATATTTTCTAACGAACTCGCAATCAAAAATACGGAACTTTTCGACTCGACCATCATAGGGCGTACTGGATCAGGTACCAGCTGTTGGACTATTGCTGGAAAAACTAGCTTTTCTGGTCAGCTGGCGTCTCTCACTGAACAAGACACTAATGACCGCTCTACTCTAGCCATGAACTGTGGCACCGCAGATGCGGCTGCACCTATGTTCAACAGTGAAGTCTTCGACTCCTTTGGAGAAGACGAGACTTTCAGAGCCGATACTGATGCAGATACTTATGACCTCGAAGGTATGCAAGCCCGCTTATTAAAAGCAGACAACAAAACAACCTCAACCAGTGCAAGTGAATCTGCCCGCATGATGATGGTAATAGTCCAGGATGTAACTATCACAGATGTAACAAGTTCCATGAATCTGGCTTTTAAGCTAACAGATGCAGTTAGCATAGATTTAGAACTAGGCGATGACGATAATATCTACGCTTTAAAAAATGGCGCAGACCCATTCCAAGTAGTAGTCACGGTTAAAGAATGAGAAGACGTTTCGAGCAAGTCGGGGGGAAACTATTATCGAAGTGTATGCCCCATGACGTGAAAAATAACTGTCTGTTCTATTATTCCGTTTAATGTAAAAATAAAGGCTTTTGACTAGGTCCTATATAGGCAGAGAGTTAGGAAGGCTGGTGCATATAAGGACTTTGATAGTAGGTCTATGACTCACTTACCTGAACTAGATCTGAACGCGTGCGAAACTTAATTAACAGACTAATTCGCACTCGCACCATAGGTGTTCCGTATTAGTCTATGTCGTCAGCTTTAGAGCTTAGGTTCGGCTTCTCGGGTTTTATTTTGCTGGAGCATAACAAATTGGTGATGCAGCCGTTTGGCATGAAAGAAAAGAACTAAGATAAAGATTGTTGTCAGATGAAAAGAGTAACCGGCTACAAAATTATATAAGCCATGAATACAGATAGGTATCAGTAACGCCTTAGCATAATTGTTTCCGCCTTTATAAAAATTGGCCATCCCAAAATAAAAACCCATAATAACGCCGCACATTGCATGCAGCGGTATTGCGGAGAAAGCTCTCAAAATAGCGACATCTTGACCATGCTCTATGAACCGGGTCACATATTCGTAGTTCTCTAGCGTAGCAAACCCTAATGACACTAAAACGCCGTAGACAATAGCATCCATGGGCTCATCGAAATAATTTTGCTTTCTCACATAAAAGAAAAGAACCATATACTTTAACAATTCTTCTGTAAGCCCTGCTAAATAATGTCGATTACTCCCTTCCGGTATCAGCAAGGCATTAAAGTACCCAGCAAAGCCCGTAATGAAAACCCCCAAAAGAAACACTTTAACGATTGCAGAGATTGGCTCACTAAACTTATCTGCCTTGATTATATAAGCGAGTATTAAAATCGGTGGAGCAAACGTCAAAAAGAAAAGCGTAATATTCATCCCACCTACGATCACATATATCATGTGGGACGTACAAGCTTTTTTAATTAAATCTCTAAAATACTTAATTAGATAAATAAGCAGATCTGTTACGGCAAAGTAAGTAACGTGTTATCCGTGCAATTAAATAAGTGGAAGCATAAATATGGCTCTACCCATAATTACTAAAATAGCCTTATTTCTAGGGTTAGTGGTACTAACGGGGTGCCAGCAATTCGGTTCAAACCCGACGGGGCCAGATCTGGAGATTCTTCAGAAATCAGCCCACTATGACAAGATCGGTGGTGTTTTTGTAAACCGTAAACGCGACATCATGAGTAATATTGGAGACGACATTAACTTTTGGGACGATCCTTTCGGACGTGACATGCCTAATTATCTTTTCAACCCGAACCAAACCTCCCCAAATAGTTTGATGCCAGAAGACCGAACCACTGACATGAAAGCCTTCCTTGATAGTAGCAAGACTATCAAATTCATTTGGCTTGGACACTCTTCAATTTTATTATCGATTGATGGAAAAACAGTATTAATTGATCCTGTTTTCTCGGACAACGCCTCCCCTTTCTCTTTCATGATAGATCGCTTTCAACCGCCCGCTCTGGACATCACGGATCTTCCGCGGATCGATTACATAGTTATTTCTCATGATCATTATGATCACCTCGACATGAACACAATTAAGTATTTTGCACACAAAGACGTTACTTTTATTTTGCCGCTTGGGGTTGGCTCACACCTTCGATATTGGGGCGTTCCCCCGTCTAAGCTGATTGAACTCGATTGGTGGAGTGAACTTGAAGTTGAGGACCTGTCATTTATTGCGACTCCTGCGCAACATTTTTCAGGCCGACTTGGTCTCATCTCAACAAATGAAACGTTATGGGCATCGTGGGTAATAAAAAGCCCAATCAATAGCGTTTATTACAGTGGAGATTCTGGCTACGACACGCACTATAAAACTATTGGTGAGCGGTTCGGCCCATTCGATTTAGTATTTATGGATAGTGGCCAGTACAACGAACGCTGGCGCACTATGCACAATATGCCTGAGGAAATGATCAAAGGATTCACAGAGCTTGGCGGGCGTTATTTGGTGCCCGTACATTGGGGCATGTTTAATTTATCTCTTCACAATTGGTACGACCCCGCCGACGAGGCTACCCTACGTGCAAAACAGCAACAAATACCATTGATTACTCCCCGTCTGGGTAAATTGATTACCTTAGAAAATCCGCCACTTTTTGATGAGTGGTGGAAGAAAGTCAAATGAATTCTATGCAGCAAACATACGAAGTTCAAATGAAACTCTAGTCTCATCTCTGTTATGGTTGACACCAAGACCA
>Ga0209631_10002443_pt1 | contig 22300 bp, 21 predicted proteins | sample COG_08_FD_184752 | JGI IMG/M metagenome (GOLD analysis project Ga0209631, IMG submission 184752) | Pelagic Microbial community sample from North Sea - COGITO 998_met_08 (SPAdes) (version 2) | ecosystem: Environmental > Aquatic > Marine > Neritic zone/Coastal water | place: Helgoland, sampling... | reverse complement strand
ATTCCCGCAAGATTGGGTTTCTTTTCTGCCGGACTCTGCCCTTTGCCAATGCCGCCGCCAAACTCAATGATAGTTTGGCACCCATTTTCCACTGCCTGGTTAAGGTTAGCATTCCAAAGGACAGGACTAAAAAGCTGTATAAAAAGAGCCGCCCGAATCGCATCCGGGTCTTTGGTGTGAAAAGTGCCTGACGCATTGGACAGCACGGATACAGCAGGTGATTGAAATGGGGCGGTTGTTAGGTTTGATCTAAATTGCATCGCTGTCTCGATCATATAAAAAGTATGAAACGCGCCCTCAGTTTTAAGGCGAGCCGATCGCTTTCCGGGAAAATCGATTCCAAATTGCTCAATAAGACTGTCTAGATCTTCAGCGCGGCCGCCGACCACTGTTTGGTCGGGAAGGTTGCAGGCCGCGACTGCGCAGTAATGTTGCTCCGCAATGTTCTTGGCTGCCTGAAATTCAAGGGGCAGGGCCTCCATTTCTCCTTCGCCAAGTTCGCCCATTAGGCGACCTCGTTCATTTACCAGTTGCAGTGCCGAAGCGAAATCCAGAGCGCCTGAGGCGACGAGTGCAGAATACTCTCCCAGGCTATGACCGGCGGTGGCTCGCGGAATGATTTGCGCACTGAGTTGCTCTTGAAAGACGTTTAAGCAAGCAATTGAGTGTGTGAGCAAGGCCGGCTGCGTAAAGCGCGTGAGATGAATCTGGTCTTTTGGGTCATCGAAAGAGAGTGCTGCGATGTCATACTCGAGTACATCACTGGCCTCGGCATAAACGTCACGTACGCATGAGAAGGCGTCGAAGAGGTCTTTACCCATACCTGGGTACTGGGAGCCTTGACCGGGAAATATAAAAAGAACAGGTTGAGCATCTAGAGTCATTCTGGAACCGGGAATAGTGTTGAAAAGCCTTTGTCGCGACGGGCAATTTTATCGTCTGCTCGGGCTTGGTGCATTTAGTGAGTCTAGGAATGTTGCAGAGCAATAAAGTTTGATTTGGTAACGATAGTTAGTGTCAATCTATTTATGGATAAGGATTCATAACTTCTATCTATTGGTTAATAATATACTATTTTTATAGTCAAAAAAAATCCCGCAATGGTTGCCAAAGCGGGATTAAATATAGGAGGAGGATAAAAAAGATATTGTGCGTTGCACAAATCTGCCGCGACTTTAACGCTGAACACGAATGAAGTCAATACCCAAAGATGATATGAGCGAGGGTCAAGTTTTCAGTCACACCGGTCCTGAAACTTACCTTAATTTGGTGGAGATAGGATGTAACATTAACAGATGTTATTAATTGCCCGTCATGGCCAGACGAATTGGAATCTCGCGAGACGATGGCAGTCGAGGAGCGATATTCCTCTGAATGCGATGGGAGAAAAACAAGCCAAAGCCCTTGCTGATCACCTGCGTGACGCGCCTTGTAAACCCCGGAGGCTGATCTGTTCGCCACTCCTGAGAGCAAAGACTACTGCCCAAATTTTGGGAGCCACATTATCTTTAGATGTTGAGGTGGATGCCCGACTGACCGAGCTCGATTTGGGTGAATGGGAAGGTAAGTTCGAGGCCGATTTACGGGCTGAAGATTCTGATTTTTATGATCGATGGCGCTCGGAAGGGTTTTTATTGCCGCCACCGGGGGGCGAGAGTCTCAAAGATGTGGCAGATCGACTCAAACCGCTTGTTGCTGACATCCAAGCTTTTCCGGGCGATGTCCTAATGGTCGGCCATCAAGGCGCTAATATGGCATTTAAGGCTGTATTAACCGGTTGTTTTAGCGCAGCCTGTCTGGATGGATTTAGGCAGGATAATGATGAGATTGACATTTGGGAGTTGTCGCCCGCCCGCTCCGTTAGAAAAATAAAAGCGATAGTCGATCCATGAGGAAGTCCAAAATAAATTTGTCCGAGGCGCAGTTATTTTTGTCTGAACAGGACCGCGGGCTCAAGAGAGTGATTTCAAGCGTAGGGGATTGCATGCTTAGCGGTCGAGGGAGCGGTACGGTTTTTGAGTATCTTGCGCGATCAATCGTCTATCAACAGTTAAGTGGTAAAGCGGCAGGCACCATACATGGGCGAATGCTTAATTTATTTGAGCACAATAAACCAACGTCCACCGCGCTGAGCGCTCTGCCGATCAGTGTCTTGCGTTCAGCGGGTTTGTCGCATTCAAAATGCCTTGCCCTTTATGATCTGGCAGCGTGGGATCAGGGCGGTAAATTGCCTGGTCGGAAGGCCCTGAATAACATGAGTGACGAAGAGGTTGTTCAGACGTTAATTGGGATTCGTGGCATTGGCGAATGGACAGCGCAGATGTTGCTTATTTTTGATCTCGAACGCTCGGATGTTTTACCTGTTCGAGACCTTGGAGTGCTAAAGGGGTATCAGAAAATGAGAGGATTTAAGGAGTTGCCGGATCCGGCCAAATTGGGACGAGCGGGTCTCCGGTGGCGCCCTTATCGCTCGGTTGCCACATGGTATTTATGGCGATGCTTAGAGGTGCCGCTTAAAGCGAATTAAGGATCGTTAGTGTTTTCGACGGGCTTGCGGGTCAGGTAGTGATAGCGCTCGAGCAAAACATCTTTGCTTTCGCGGTAATCGGGATTTACCGGTATGCATTCGACAGGACACACCTCGACACATTGTGACGTTTCAAAATGACCGACGCATTCCGTGCAAAGATTAGGATCAATTTCGTAAATCTCTTCACCCTGAGAGATCGCATTGTTGGGACATTCGGGTTCGCAAACATCACAGTTAATGCATTCATCGGTGATCATTAAGGCCATGTGTTCAATTCCCGAGATAAATCTAGCAACTAAACACTGAGACGATTCATCAGTCTTTCGTTGATTTCAGGGTGCAGGAATTGCGAAACATCACCACCGTGAGTCGCAATTTCTTTGACCATCGAGGCTGAAAGGAACGTATATTTTTCTGAGGGCGTTAGGAACATGGTCTCAATAGTTGGATCAAGTCTGCGATTCATCGCTGCTAACTGGAACTCATACTCAAAATCAGAAACCGCCCGCAATCCGCGAAGGACCACTTGCGCATCGGCTTTGCGAACGCAGTCGATCAGGAGTCCCTGAAATCCGGTAATCGTCACATTGCTGATATGCTGTAATGCGATCGATGCCATGTCCAGACGCTCTTCAAGAGAAAACATGGGCTGCTTGCTTGGGCTGGCAGCGATCGCAACCACAACCTCTTCAAATTGGGCGCCCGCACGCTCGGCAAGGTCGATGTGACCTTTAGTGATCGGATCAAAGGTGCCCGGATAAATTGCTTTGGTGCCCATATCAGTGCTGCCAGAATCAGGGAAATTAAAGATTAGCCTTTACTCTACCAATCGTTATCAAAGTCATCCATACTTTTACTTTATCAACCACAGTATCGAATGAGGTTTTGCAATGGAAGTCGTCAGTTTTACCCATATGGCAGACGGAAGTCGAGAGGACTACGAACTTCTTGATGCGAAAGAACATGATTTTGTCCGGAGCTTGCCCGACCGAATTCTCGTTAATCTTCAGAATCTAGATCAATCGTTTTCGGGATATCAGGTGAGTCGACTTGAGCACTCGCTGCAGTCTGCGACCCGAGCGTATCGGGCGGGAGAGGATGAGGAGATGGTTGTTGCTGCCCTTGTGCATGATATCGGCGATATGCTGGCGCCACTGTCGCATAGTGAGATGGCAGCCTCAATTCTTCGTCCATTTGTTTCCGAGCGGATTTATTGGATCATCAAACATCATGGTCTTTTTCAAACGTATTACTACGCCCATCACTTGGGGGGTGATCGTAATGCGCGGGATCAGTTTAAAGATCACCGTTGGTATGATGATGCCGTTCGCTTTTGTGAAGAATACGATCAGAACTGCTTTGACCCCGAATTCAATAGTGAGTCGTTAGAGTTTTTCGAACCCATGCTGCGGCGAGTTTTCAATCATGAACATAAAGTGGACTTGAAATAAACGGCTCGAGAGTCGTCTCATTGGGATCAAGGTATTTAGATTTTGATTGACGACTCTGTATGTCGATAAAGGCTATAGCAGACCTGCCCGGCTTTTTTCTGTCGAAGTAGTTCCCAGTGAATGGGGATAGTCGGTTTTTCATCAATTCGGTATTCGGTATAGATGTTTGCATCAGTTCGTAGGCAATTAGTTCGGATCAGGCGGGCTAATGCTTTATCGATTAAGCCAGAGCAATATGGGGGATCTACAAAAACAAGGTCAAATTGTTTGCTGCATTGGGTTAACCAATCTAGTGCATCAGCGTGCTCAGCGACCACGGTATTGGCATTTAAAAGGTTTATTACGTCCTGAAGCTGTCGCCAAGTCTTAAATTGGCTTTCTATTAAGGTGACCGATGCGGCCCCTCGTGAGGCGGCCTCAAAGCCTAAGGCCCCACTGCCTGAGAAAAGATCTAGACAGCGTGCTCCTGAAATATGCGGCGCCAGCCAGTTGAAAACGGTCTCTCGAACGCTATCCGGGGTCGGTCGTAACTCGTTTGATCCGCGAAACCGAATGATGCGCTTTTTCCACTGACCACCAATAATTCGAACTCTGCCATGCTGCTCGTTTCGGGGAGTATTCACGCTAAATTCTGCATCACTTATTAATTGACACCGAATGATAGGATAGTTGTCGTTCTAGCATTCTTTTATTTTTAACGGGCTGAAATGGATCAAATTGAGAAAAGTAACGGGCTCTTTTCCCGTCTTAAAAAGACTCGCGCATCACTCTCGAATGGATTAGCAAGCATCTTTAAAGGGGGCGGCATTGAGTTTGATGATAGCGTACTCGAGGATCTGGAAGATCAACTCATTATGGCCGATCTGGGTGCAGCGGCGAGCAGGATGGCTGTCGAGTCGATTCGTCGTCGTGCTAAAAGTAAAGGGTTCCATAATATCGAAGAATTAAGGCATGCGCTCATTGAAGAGATCGCGACTATATTGGGTGATGCGCGTCGGACGATAAACATTGAGGCCAATGCCCAACGACCCTATGTTATTTTGATGGTCGGCGTAAATGGTGTCGGCAAAACGACGACAAGTGCAAAACTGGCATCCTGGTGCCAGGATGCGGGGCACACCGTTATGCTCGCGGCCTGTGATACTTTTAGAGCGGCAGCAATTGAGCAGCTTCAGTTCTGGGGGGCCAAACTCGATGTACCGGTTATCGCCCAATCTCATGGTGCGGACGCGGCAGCAGTTGCGCACGACGCCTTTAAGGCCGCTAGCGCGCGGGGCGTCGACGTTCTGATTATCGATTCAGCAGGCAGGCAACACATCAATGCGGAACTGATGACGCAGCTGGGAAAGATCAAGCGCGTGCTTTCGAGAATTGATGCCGCTGTTCCGCACGAGACTTTTTTGGTGGTTGATGGCGGTACCGGTCAAAATGCGTTATCCCAGGCAAAGGCTTTCGGGGCAGAAGTGGATTTAACCGGGGTTTGCGTCACTAAGCTAGACGGTACCGCGCGGGGCGGAATTGTTGTGGCGCTTGCAGATCAACTCGAACTGTCCATCCCTTTTATTGGGGTAGGGGAGGGGTTACATGATCTACAGGCTTTTGATCCTCTGAACTATGCGGCAGCACTACTCGGCGATTTGGACTCGCCTATTGAAAACTGAAGCAATATTTTGGAAGATAATCCTAACTATCTGAAAATAAGATGTTTATTGAGTATTTAAAAGTGAAATTGATGTTAGCACTCGAAGTATAAGAGTGCTAAAATTATGGAAATAGGCAAGAAGAAGGGGAGAAGTATGAGTCAATCATTATCAATAATGTCTGATATTGGTTCTGGGCAAGGGCTTTCGCGGTATCTTGCTGAGGTCAATAGCGCTCCTATTTTATCTGCGGAAGAAGAAAAGTCGCTCGCCTGTCGTTATTCGAACGATAACGATCTTGAAGCGGTGCGTCAGTTAGTGTTTTCGCATCTACGCTATGTCGTATCTGTCGCGCGAGGATTTTCGGGTTACGGACTCCCTCTCGGGGATTTGATTCAAGAGGGAAACGTGGGCCTAATGAAGGCCGTGAAGCGCTTCGATCACGACCGCGATGTTCGGTTGGTCTCGTTCGCTGTGCATTGGATTAAATCAGAGATTTATGATTATGTTGTCCGAAACTGGCGGATGGTCAAAGTTGCAACAACTAAAGCCCAGCGGAAACTATTTTTTAATTTACGGAAAAATCGTGCTCGCCTCGGCGTAATGAAACAAGCGGAGGTCGAATCTATGGCCGAAGCGCTTGATGTAAAACCAGAAACGGTCCGGGAAATGGAAACGCGGATGAGTGGGGGAGATGTTGCGTTTGAGGCGGATGTCGAAGATGATGATACGCCGCGATCGCTTGCGCCCGCTGATGCACTTGGCGATACCTCGCTCGACCCGGGAAGACTGATATTCGAGGCGGATGAGGCTAAGGATCGGGCTCGACAACTTCGAGATGCCCTATCAGTACTTGACGACCGAAGTCGCAGTATCATCGAAGCCCGGTGGCTCGGTGAAAGGGAAGATAAATTGACCCTAGGAGATTTGGCAGATAAATACGGGGTGTCTGCGGAGCGGATTCGTCAGATCGAAAAACGCGCGATGGAGCAAATGCGTACCACCGTCTCCGCCTGAAGTGGTTGGATAAAAAAAGCGCCGTGAGGCGCTTTTTTTATAAGCCCATAGATGATCGAAGCGTTCAGGACATTAACAGCTCGATCAGTGCTTTTTGTGCGTGCAGGCGGTTTTCTGCCTCGTCAAATACAACACTTTTCGGTCCATCAATCACATCCGCTGTGACTTCTTGGCCACGGTAAGCCGGCAAGCAGTGCATGAAAATAGCATCAGACGCTGCACTGTCCATGACTTCTGCATTTACTTGAAACGCAGATAGCAAAGCAAGGCGTTCTGCCTTCTCTTTTTCTTGGCCCATACCAGCCCAGGTATCTGTGATCACAAGATCTGCATCTTTTACCGCTTCCGAGACGTTATCTGTCACGTTGCAGCGAGCGCCTGCCGCTGATGCAATCGCTGGTTTCGGGTGATATTGAGGAGGCGTTCCAACTGTAATAGAAAATTTCATCATCGAGGAGGCATTAATCCATGAGTGACACACATTGCTGCTGCCATCACCGACAAACGCGATCTTTGCATCACGAATATCTCCTCGATGTTCGTTAAACGTTTGTAAGTCGGCTAGCAACTGACACGGATGAAAATCGTCAGAGAGCGCGTTGATCACGGGTACAGCAGAATGTTCGGCCATTGTTTCGAGACGGGCATGAGCGCCCGTGCGCATAACGATCAAGTCAGCCATTCTTGATACAATCTGCGCGGTATCGCCGATCGATTCGCCCCGACTCATTTGGCTGTCGCCAGGTGATAAAAATATGGAAGAGCCGCCGAACTGGGCACAAGCGACTTCAAAGGAAACCCGAGTGCGAGTAGAGGATTTCTCGAAGATGAGGACGATGGCTCGGGAACGCAGAAGTTCCGTAGTAGCGGAATTAAAACTGGTTTTTTTTAATTCACTTGCCCGATGGACGACCGCAGTCAGTTCTGCTGGAGTCAGGTCTTTGAGGGTTAGAAAGTCGCGCTTCATGGATGGCACTTCTCAAATGAGGGGTCATAAAAAAGAAAAACGCCCATTCGAGGCGTTGGTTAAGAGTCTAGCGTTGCGCCAATTACCACGCAAGGTCTTTAAAGTACGCTGATATAATTGCAAATTGTGAGCGAGCGGAGGACGGTCGCTGTTTTTCCCTGACATGGTTTAAAAAGTGAAAACAATCAAAAAGGCGGTTCTTGCCTACTCTGGCGGTTTGGATACATCGATTATTCTGAAGTGGCTTCAAGATCAATATAACTGCGAGGTGGTAACGTTTACGGCTGATATTGGCCAGGGTGAGGAGGTCGAGCCTGCTCGAGAAAAAGCAAAAAAATTGGGTGTAAGTGAGATTTTTGTTGAAGACTTGCGTGAAGAGTTTGTCCGCGATTACGTGTTTCCAATGTTCCGGGCAAACGCGCTTTATGAGGGCGAGTATCTATTGGGAACGTCGATTGCACGACCACTGATCGCAAAACATCTGGTGAGAATTGCAGATCAGACCGGAGCCGATGCAATTTCTCACGGTGCAACCGGCAAAGGCAATGATCAAGTTCGATTTGAGCTGAATGCTTATGCGCTTAATCCGCAGATTCACGTAATTGCGCCATGGCGGGAATGGGATCTTAATTCCCGAGAGCGCCTCGTCGGTTACGCTCGTGAGCATGGTATTCCGGTTGAAACTCGAAAGGATGGGGGTGCGGATTATTCAATGGACGCGAATATGCTCCATATCTCATATGAGGGAGGAGAGCTTGAAGATCCTTGGAATCGACCAGATCCTGAGATGTGGCGCTGGGCCGTCTCGCCGGAAGACGCGCCGGATACCCCAGAAGAAATCGAGTTGGGATTTGAAGCCGGTGATGCCGTTTCACTTAACGGCAAGACCCTTAGTCCGGCTCAAATGCTGGCATCGCTAAATTCAATTGGCGCCAAGCATGGCGTGGGTCGAATCGATCTCGTCGAGAATCGGTTTGTGGGTATGAAAAATCGGGGTTGTTACGAGACACCGGGCGGCACTATCCTGATCAAAGCGCATCGAGCGATAGAGTCAATCACATTGGATCGTGAAGTCGCACATCTGAAGGATGATCTAATGCCGCGGTATGCATCACTCATTTACAACGGCTATTGGTTTGCGCCCGAGCGGCAGATGCTCCAGGGAATGATCGATGACTCTCAAAAGCCTGTTAACGGGTTGGTTAGGTTAAAGCTTTACAAGGGTAATGTTGACGTCACCGGGAGGCGGTCAGACTCGGATTCGCTCTTCGATGAAAGCATGGTCACTTTCGAAGATGATCACGGCGCTTACCATCAGGCAGATGCGGAAGGGTTTATAAAGTTGAACGCCCTACGCCTCAGGATCGCTGGCAGAAAAGGCAGGCTTTAGGGGTGCATCGCTTTATTCATGCTTAATGCTTTAAATCGGTGGGCGAGAATCAAAAAACCTTGAACATCAAACGGCCTTTCCCCTCTCTGTTCAGTCCAAATTTATTGCTACCGAGGTATTGGGGAAACTGGGCGCTTATTGGGCTGGTGGGATGCTGCGTTTTTTTGCCTCGATCCTGGGTTCTGATTTTAGGTCGTGGTGTCGGGAGCTTATTTTTTAGGGTCAATAAGAAGCGGGTCCGAATCGCCCGCATTAATCTTCGCTGGTGCTTTCCACATCTTGACCATCAGGCGCGAGAGAGAATTCTCAAGACGCACCTGACCCGGTATGGTCAAGCAATCATCGATTTGGGTTTAATACGATGGGGTTCGAGAAAAACGATTGATCGACTTTGTACTATCGAAGTTGAAGCTGAATTGAAAGATCGGGTTCAATCTGGGGAAAAAATTCTTCTCATTATTCCGCACGTTGTTGGAATCGATATGGCAGGTGCAGCGTTAGCGCGGGTGGCAAGGGGTGCATCAATGATGAAAGAACCCTCTAACCCTCTTCTTCATTGGTGGTTATTGCGGGGGCGGACTCGTTTTGGGGCGCGAATATTCATGCGCAGTCAGGGCGTTCGTCCGCTCGTTAAATCAATCCGATCGGGTTATGTCGGCTACTTGATGCCAGATGAAGATCTGGGTGGCGAGTATTCTGTTTTTGCTCCTTTTTTCGGTATTGAAACGGCAACTCTGCCGGTAGTGGGCCGACTCGCGCGGATGACTGACGCGACCGTTATCCCAATGTTTTGCATTCTTAGTGAAGAAGGTCGATATAAAGTGGTCTTAGGTGATCCGATTGAGGATTTTCCAACTCAAAATCCAGAGCTTGATGCAGCCAAAGTCAACTTTGCTTTTCAGGCATATATTCAAGATGCTCCGGAGCAGTATTTGTGGACGCTGAAATGGTTCCGGACGCGTCCTAACGGTGAGTCATCCCCTTATGACGTTTAATATGCCGATGATGTCTTGGCAGCTTAGGGCACCAAGTGACTAAAACCATTCTCCTGATCAAACAGACATCTCTTGGTGATGTCGTTCATGCGACGGCGCCTATTCGGTCTGTTCGCACAGCATTTCCAGATGCTCACATCACCGTTTTGACCTCGACAACGGCGGCCGATCTATTTTTAAATAATAGAGATATTGATGTCCTCTTGACCTTTGATCGGTATCGGGTCAAGTCTGACTGGTGGCGACATCCTTGCTGGACGCTAAGTCATATATGGTGCTCGATAAAAAAAGTTCGAAGCCAACAATTTGATCTTGTCATTGACCTGCAGGGTAGCTGGAAAACAGTGATGTTTCTGTGGGCGGCACGCACTCGATCACGATTTGTAAAAGGAAGATGGTGGTTTGCCCAGCGCTTTTGTGATCCACGATTGCACGCAATTGACGAAATGAATGGCGTGCTTCAGCTCTGTGGTGTTCAACCATCCCAGGAACAGCCAATATTGACGGTGTCTCAAAAAGATCACGATCGGGCCTCTTTGATCCTCGGTAAAGTATTGATGAGCGGAAAAAAGCTCGCGGTCATTTGTCCGATGACTCGATGGCCCACCAAAAATTGGTCGCTAATTAATTTTGTCGAACTTGTTGATGGAATAACGGACAAGTTTTTCGTCGTTGCCACAGGGAGTTTTGAAGATCGGATTCATATTGATCGCGCACTTTCGAGTGACTCATCCGAGCGCGTAATGAACCTGGCCGGGGACCTGTCTTTGACTGAATTTATCGCCGTTATGGATCAAGCAGACGTTGTGGTCGCCGGCGATAGTCTTCCAATGCATGTGGCATCAGCCCTTGATCGACCGCTGGTGGCGTTGTTTGGTCCCACAAATGAAGCGTTAGTGGGGCCTAGAAGTCCGAGATCTTTGGTGCTGCGTGCAGATGTCGGCTGCCAGCGCTGTTATCGACGTCAGTTTTGTAAACAAAATTGTATTAATGCGATACCCGTGCGTTCCGTTATTAATGCGATTAATCGAGTAACGCTTTGATCGAACTTTTGCAGGGAGCGGGAAGATTTAGCTGCGCCAGAATGCCGGGGTGAGGAGCACTAAAAGTGTGAAAATTTCAAGCCTTCCCAAAAGCATTGTGGCCGTTAAGATGAGTTTGGTGGCAGGATTGAGGAGTGCGTAATTTTCCGCCACGGCGCCAAGGCCGGGACCCAGGTTGTTAAGGCAGGCCGTTACCGCTGAGAATGCGGTTATTAAATCCACACCTGTCGCAGTGACTGCGATGGATAATCCGACATAACTTAGGATATAGAGTGAGAAAAATCCCCAAACCGCATTAATCACATGATCGGGTACAGGCTTATTCCCAATTTTGACAGTGACCAGCGCGCTGGGATGAATTAGCTGTCCGATTTCCCGTTTCCCTTGTTTATACAAAAGTACGAAACGAATCATTTTCATTCCACCCGCGGTGGACCCCGCACATCCGCCGACTGCGCTCATAATGATGAGTAAGACAGGTAAAAAGGAAGGCCACCAGTGGAAACCGGTTGTTGTAAAGCCAGTGGTTGTGCCAATGGAGATTACCTGAAAAGCGCCATGCAGGATTGTTTGCCCAGAAGAGGGATAGGTCTCCCAGATCGCAAGAACAGTAATTGCTGTGGTTATTACCAACAGCATGAACACCATAAATGCTTTCACTTCAGTATCGCCAAAGTAAGTGCTTATTGAGCGCGATCGAACGACGGTGAAATGTAGGGCAAAGTTAATCGCAGACACCAGCATAAATATCATTGCGATAATCATTACGAGCGGGTTATTAAAAAACCCAATGCTCTCGTCATGTGTAGAGAAACCGCCGATGGCGACGGTAGAGAAAGCATGACCAACAGCATCAAATACGGTCATACCCGCCGCCCAATAGGCTACTGCACAGGAAACAGTAAGACCCAGATAGATGTACCAAAGCGCTTTTGCAGTTTCGGTGATGCGCGGCGTCAGTTTGGAGTCTTTCATCGGACCCGGTGTTTCGGCCCTATAAAGTTGCATCCCACCCACACCCAGCATGGGCATTACCGCCACAGCGAGCACGATAATCCCCATGCCGCCGAGCCACTGCAGCTGTTGCCGGTAATAGAGAATTGAAGGTGGTAAGTTATCAAGCCCCGTGAGTACCGTGGCTCCGGTTGTGGTTAATCCAGACATCGATTCAAACAAGGCGTCAGTCAGGCTCAATGCTGGATTAGGTGATAAGAGCAGTGGGGCGGTGCCGAAGATCGCGAGTACTGTCCAGAACAGAACGACAATTAAAAAGCCATCTCTCACCCGCAACTCGCGAGCTTTGTTTCGGAACAAAATCCAAAGCGCACCTCCAACGCTCACTGTTGCAAAGTAGGCGACAAAAAACGCGCCAGCACTTCCATCCGAGCTCATCCAAGAAATAATTAAAGGCGGTATCATCGTGGTACTGAACATGACAAGAAGCACGCCGAGAATTCTGAGGACTGCAGAGGAAAACATGGCTTCTTCTCGCTTAGATGAAGGTGACCGCAACCTGAAATAATTGCTCGATGTCGCGAATTTTGCTTTTGTCTATTACAAAAAGAATCGCGTGGTCTTCTGACTCAATCACGGTGTCGCTATGCGCAATAATGACATCTTCGCCTCGCAGAATTGCACCCACCATAGCGCCGTCTGGCAGGTTTATTTCAGAGATCGAACGGTTCACCACTTTTGAGGAATCCTTGTCGCCATGCGCAATTACTTCAATTGCCTCTGCAGCACCTCGTCGTAGAGAATGAACGGCAACCATGTCTCCTTTCCTGACATGAGTTAGAAGTGTGCCCACTGTTGCCACGCGGGGAGAAATTGCAATGTCAACTAAGGAGTTTTCCATCAACTCCACGTAGGCAGATCGGTTAACGAGTGCCATTGTTCTTTTTGCGCCTAGTCGCTTGGCGAGCATAGCCGAAAGGATATTTGCCTCGTCGTCGTTGGTAAGAGAGCAGAAGGCATCAACATTATCGATGTTTTCTTGAGTCATCAGATCTTCATCAGCCGCGTCCCCGTGCAGAACGACGGATCGATCGAGCAGTTCTGATACCTCCTTAGCGCGTTTAGCATTATGCTCGACAATCTTCACGTGAAAATTAAGCTGCTCAAGCCGTTCCGCGAGCCGCAAGCCGATATTTCCAGCACCGGTCAGCATGATTCTCCGTCCAGGCCGCTCTACCTTACACAGTTCACTCATCACAGAATGAATGTGTTCCCTTGCCGCCAAAACGAAAACCTCGTCTCCGGGTTCAACGACCGTATCACCGTTGGGCAAAATCGCGCGATCTTGACGGTAGATCGCCGCAACGCGACTATCGATATCTGGAAGATCTTCCCGAAGCGCCTTTAATTTTCGGCCAATCAGGGGACTGTTCTCATTGGCTCGGACGCTGACCAGTTGAACACGATCATTTGCAAAGTTCACCACCTGCAGTGCGCCAGGGTACTGGATCAGGTGCAGCACGTGTTGAGTGATGATATGTTCAGGACTGATAATGACGTCGATGGGGATGGCGCTATCGGTGAAAATTTCGCGATGAGAAAGGTACTCGGCGGATCGGATTCGCGCGATTTTTTTAGGTGTATGGAATAACGAATGCGCAATTTGGCAGGCTGCCATATTAACTTCGTCATGATTTGTCACCGCGAGCACCAAGTCTGCATCGTGGCCGCCAGCTCTCTCAAGGACGCTTGGATATGAAGCGGCGCCATGCACTGTTCTGATATCAATTCGGTCTTGCAGCCCCGACAGTTTTTCCGAATCGATATCAACTAGGGTGACATCGTTCTCTTCTCGCGAAAGAATTTCCGCCATTGACGTCCCGACTTGACCTGCACCTAGGACAATAATTTTCACGACTTTTGATTCCCGCTTTCTACAGCAGCGTCTTCGCGGTATTTCTCGTCTTTCGGATCTATACCTAAACCTTTGAGCTTCCGATAGAGGTGCGTGCGTTCCAGTTCTGTGCGGCGCGCTAACTCACTCATATTGCCTTTTGCTTGACGCAGATGAAATTCTAAGTAGTCCCTTTCAAAGTGTTCTCGCGCAGAACGCAGGGGTTGACCAAAATCCCTCCACGCATTTTTTTCCTGAACCTCGTTAATCATATGTCCGCTTTGCCCCATCATCTCACGGGTTTCATCTGCTTCAATGACTTCTGAAGAGGTGGTGAGAAGTGTTCGATGAATGAAATTGACGAGCTCACGTATATTGCCCGACCAAGGCCGGTTGCGAAGATAGTTGATCGAGGACGTTGAAAATTGTCGAAATGGTAGATGTTCACTATCAATAATGTGCTGAGTATAAAAGTTTATTAGATCCGGAATATCTTCGCGATGGGCCCGAAGGGGCGGCACCCCAATTGTGATTGCACTTAAGCGATAAAAAAGATCCTCACTAAACCGTTTTTGGGCAATTTTTTCTTCAAGATCCTGATGAGAGGTTGCGACGATTCGGAAGTTTTTCTTTAACCGCTTATTTCCATTCAGCCGTAAAAAAAATCCCGTTTCCAACATGTTAAGCACTCTTTTTTGAGCGGCTGAGTCTAGGTCGCTGATTTCGTCAAGCACTAAGGTGCCGTTTGAAACTTGTTCGAAAAGGCCGGGCGTTACGTTGTCCCCGTTTTCGGAGCCGAATAGCGTTTCAATGATCTGCTGTTTTTCAAGAGTGCTGAGGTTCGCTTCAACATAAGGGCCTTCTGCGAAAGCGCTTGCGCGGTGTAAAACTCTTGCCGCAACACCTTTTCCTGAGCCGGACTCTCCTCGAATCATGACAGGCTGGTCAGTGGCTGCTACTCGGTTAACCAGTTGACCTAACGCGATGATTGAATCACTATGCCCAACGAATCCAGAGACTGGCTCTAGTTGAGTTTTTAGACTTAAGTTTTCAGTTCTTAATGCGGTTGCTTCAAGTGCCCGTTCGACGGTGACCAACAGCTTTGCTGTTGATAAGGGCTTCTCTAAAAAGTCGTATGCGCCGATTCGAATAGCTTCAACTGCGGTTTCGACGGTGCCATGCCCCGAAATCATGATAACTGGAGTCGAGATGACCCCATCTTCTCGCCACTCCCGTAAGAGTGCGATGCCGTCTGTGTCTGGCATCCAAATATCAAGAAGTACCAGGTCTGGCTGAACTTGCGTAAACTGATCTCGTGCCTCGGTCGCATTCGCTGCCACATGAACAACATATCCCTCATCTTGCAGGATATCACCCACGACTTGCCGGATATCCGGTTCGTCATCGACAACCAGAACAGAGTATTCGCGCATGGAGGGATTTAGATTAGCGTCGGTGTTTCTAAAGTTGTCTGACCGGAATCGAGATTATAACGGTTGCGCCACCCTCCGGCGCATTGACTGCCCGAATAACTCCCCCGTGCTCTTCAATGATCCGCCTGCAAATTGCGAGTCCTAACCCGGTTCCTTTATCTTTCGAGGTGACGTAAGGCTCGAAAATGCGTTCGAGGCTTTCAACGGGAAAGCCAGGCCCGTTGTCAGAAATCATGATCTGAAAGCTATTGGTTTGAACATTGATTTGGGTCGAAATAGTGATTTCCCCCGTCCGATCCGGGAACGCATCCTGCGCATTAATAATGACATTGTTGAGTACCTGACGAAAGGCGTTTGGGTCAAGAACCACTGCTTCGGACTCCTCCTGAAGGTGCATTGTAATTCCCACCTTATCTTCCGCTTGCAGAAATAGATCTACGGTGTCGACCACAAGTTGATTGACGTCTGTTGGTTTCCGATCCAACGGTGCGGGGCGAGCGTAGTCTGAGAACGCATTAACCATTGTCTTCATGGTTTCGACTTGCTGAACAATGGTTCGTGTCGATCGGTCCAGAGTTTCACGATCCTCATCAGCCAGGGTGTCTAAGTATTTACGTCGAATACGTTCAGCAGAAAGCTGAATGGGTGTTAAAGGGTTTTTAATTTCATGCGCGAGCCGTCTGGCCACTTCGCCCCAAGCTGCGTCGCGCTGTGCTTTAAGTAGATCTGTGGCGTCTTCAAAGACGATAACGTAACCGGAATCACCGCTTTCGGACTCAATTCGGGTACCACTACAAATCAAGGTGTGTCTGGTATCTGAGCCTGAAATGCTAATTTCTTTTTGCCATTGGTTTAGGCTGCCTGAAATACCTTCTTTGATCATATTTAACAGAGATGATGCGTTAGGCAACGCCTTGGCAATCACGTCGATATTGGACGCGCGCAGGTCTTCCAGACTGATTTCCAGGATGCGTTCAGCGGCGGCATTAAATGTGATGAGTTCATGGTTCGAACTAAGGGTGAGCACGCCGGCTGATAAGTGAGTGAGAACCGTGTTGAGGTAGGCATGCTCAGATTCAGCGAGCTGCTGGCTTTCAATAGCGCTTTTCTGGGCGGAGGAGATTTGACGAGTCATAAGATTAAATGATTCAACCAAGACGCCTAGCTCATCACTGCCGTGCACGGGGAGAATTTTCCCATAGTCTCCTTTTGAAATAGCACGGGTGCCCTCAGCGAGATCTCGCAATGGTGCGAGCAATCGTTGTGCAAGATAAATAGAAGCCCACAACGAGATCAATAGGGTCATCGCTGTCACCAGTGTCAGACTCAACACAAAACTTAAGGTGAGCGGTCCTCGAAGGTACTTTAATTTTTCATACTCACGTGATGCGGCCTCAACGCTTTCGCCGAGTCTCGAGTAACGAAGCGGGAGGGGATATAGCACTTGCAAAACCCGATCGGGTGAACTGACACTGAGTCCCGATACGGGAACCGCGACCCGAAGCATTAACCCACCATCGCGTGCAGGCTCAAATTCTGCATAGACCTTTTCTCGGCGAACCTTGTTGAGCACTTCTTTATTAGGAGCATCGGGAATCAAGGAAATTGCCAAATTACTGCTTGAGGCTAATATGCGTCCCGTTGAGGAGTGCAGACTCATCTCATCATAGCCGCCAGCGGCGCGAAGATTATCAAGCAGGTTATAAAGTTGTGCTGAAGAGTTTGTGATCTCGATTCGCCGCGCGGATATACGAGCCTGTCTGACAAGATCAAGCTTGATTGTTTCAAGCGTGTTCCGACCGAGAAGAAAAGCGTCGTCAAGCGCTTGCTCAATTTGGACATCAAACCATGAATCAATACTGCGGCTCAGATACTGGACCGCAAAGTAGTAGACCATCGCCAGAGGAATCACGGCGAGCACGGCAAACGTTGCGACAAACCGCATGGTCAATCTGGATCCAAGGGCTCGCGCTCGAATTGAACCCACTAGTTTTCTGATTTGAAAAAGCGTTAGAACGGCAAGCGCTGAAATTCCAAAAATATTTAATGCAATTAAGGCGCCGTAATAATCGCCAAACAGATCTTCTTGATCTGCAGTTTGGGTTAGAAAAACAGAAATGCTTAATAATGCAAGCGAGACCGTCAGGGTGACGCCAAATCCAAGCGCGCGGTTCACGGAACGTTAACCGGCCAACGTCCCCAGCTGCTATCCAGGCGCCACTCGGGAAAAATAAGCGCGATGAGTCTCAATGGCCCTGGTAACTGCCCTCGATCCAGGATGACACGAAGATGGATCTGAAGTTCATCTTCTGTGCTGACACCTTCTGGCAACGGGAGTTTGGATCGATATTGCGTAAAAGATGACAACGTTTCGGATAATGTTGCGAAGTGCTGGGTTGCGCCCGTGCCCAAGTGCGTTAAAGTGAAGCGATTCGATAGACCTTGATATTCAATCAGGTATCGATCTTTCCACGCGGCGACTTCAAAATAGATAGATGCGAGACTCGATCGATGAAGTTCAGTTTGAACTTCTAGCATCAGGCCAATTCCTTTGCTCAGCGCGACTTCTGGCTCGCCTGATATGGTGAGGTTCAGGCGCGCGGAGGTTGTAATTAATCTATCGACAACATTTGAAGTGCCACGCTCCACAGCGAAGTCCGCGAGCGCTGCGGGCAAGCCGATAAAAAAGATCACCAGTGCGAGTTGCAGTTGTTTAAGGTTGAAACTCAGGTTCATATCGAGGCCAGATTCAGAAACCTTTATTAAAGATTTGTATCGCAATTATACGGCCATGATCATTTCACATCATACTTTTGCCAGAGCGGCATAGAAAAGACCATCGTGTTCATTATTAGGGAGAAGCTGCTGCCCGTTTTTTGTACCAATGGCGGTTGGAATCGTAATGTCCTGAACTTGTACATCGCTAAATTTTTGAATCAGGTTATCAATTGGTGCATCATTTTCTTCTTTTAAAATAGAGCACGTGACGTAAACCAGCTGACCGCCGATTCGCAGTAGGGGCCATAGTGTCGACAGTAACTGTGACTGTTGCAAAGCGTAGGTTGAAATATCAGAGGAACGTCGGTGATGACGAATATCGGGATGTCTTTTGATGACACCAGTGCCACTGCAAGGCGCATCAAGAAGGATTAAGTCGTAGCGCTCTCTATCACACCATTTTTTATCATTGAGGATATCTGCCGAGATAACCTGAGCACTTTGACCGAGTCGATCGAGGTTGTCATTGATCGACCGGGTTCTATTGGGCAGATCAATTGCGGTAACCGATTCAATATTTTTGAGTGCTTCGATCAGATGAGTTGTTTTGCCGCCCGGTGCAGCACACGCATCAAGAACACGCCCGCCGTCGAAAGGGATACATGCCAGAGGGGTCATTTGGGCGGCTTCATCTTGTACCGAGCAGAAGCCCAACGAGAAGCCGGGTATTAATGAGATGTCCCGAGGTTTTTCCAGGGTGACTCCCCACGGGCTGATTGAAGTTTCACGTGCTTTGATGTTTTCGCGGCCGAGCAGTTCGATAAATTCTGAGCGCGTGATCTTCAGTGTGTTAACCCGCAGCGTCATCGGTGGTTTTTGATTGGCGCAACCGACAACTTGTTCCCATTCATCAGGCCAGCTGCTCTTAATTCTTTGCAGCAGCCACGAGGGGGTGGCAAACGTGCACTCTTCGCTCGACATTAGATCGTTAGGTTTATTCCTCAACCAAGAGCGAAGAACGCCATTGACCAAGCCCACTGTTTTTGGAAGACCCAGAACACGGGCTGCCTCAACGGTCCCGGAGGTAACAGCATAGTCAGGCTCATTCAGATGATCTAATTGGTACACGCCACATAACAATAGCGACTCGAGAATCCGATCTTTTTTCGAAATTGGACGATTGAGCTTTGAAGTGACAGCGGCTTGATAACGAAACCACCATCGTAACGTTCCCCATGAAATTTCCCGAACTTCTCCCCGATTTTCAGGTTTTAACTTGCTGCATTCACTGAACGTTGCCCTGTCAAGAGATTGACCTTTCTTTGTGACAGCATGGACGATCCGAGTCGCCGCTGCACAAATTTCAGCAGTTGGCATTTTGCCGAACTTGCGACGTGAGCTGATCACCGGCGTTTATTGCGTACCCATTTTGGAAAGCCCGAACGGACAATGCAGTGCCTCCAGATTTTTGTATCTCGATCAGGTCCAGAGTGCCTTCACCGGTTTGAACGCGAATGAAGTCACGTTGGGTCTCGATGACGGTGCCGGGACTCGCTAATTCCTGGTCCGGACCAACGCAAGCTTTTCGAATAATTAAGGGAGTGTCGTGATGATTTGATCGTGTGAGTGGCCAAGGATTAAATGCCCTGATACATCTTTCAATTTCGCTTGCAGAGCGTCTCCAGTCTATCCACGAATCGTGCCGACTGAGTTGACGGGCGTAGGTCACGCCATCCGCCGGTTGCGCCTGTGATTCAAGCGACCCGTCTATTAACGCCTCATAGTATTTTTCAAGCATGCCGGCTCCCATATCAGATAGGCGATTATGCAGGCTAAGCCCGGTTTCATCGGCTTGGATAAGCGTTTTCTCTGTTGCCAAGACAGCACCGGTGTCCAATCCTTCGTCCATTTTCATCAGGGAAATTCCGGTTTGTAGATCACCCGCTTCAATCGCGCGTTGGATCGGGGCTGCGCCGCGCCAACGAGGTAATAATGATGCGTGCACATTAATGCAGCCCATGGTTGGTATTTCGAGAACCTGCTGAGGGAGAATCAGGCCATATGCAGCGACAAACAGAATATCAATTTTTTGGTCAACTAGAAATTCTGACTCATCAGCAAGCGTGCATGGTTGACGAATCTGAAGACCCGCTTCAACCGCGCGACGTTTGACCGGACAGGCATTTAACTTTCGCCCCCGACCTGCTGGCCGGTCGGGCTGGGTGTATACCGCGACAACATCTATCCCGACCTCAATCAAGGCGTTGAGGCAGGGCACGGCGAAATCTGGAGTGCCAGCAAATACTGCTCGGGTAGCCATTGAATTTACGAAGCGATCGAGTTTTCGCTTTTTCGCGGGATCGAGTGCTCGGAGGATGTAAATTCGCGAACCAGTCGTTTTCTGATCCGATCACGCTTGAGTTGTGATAGATAATCCACAAACACTTTCCCGTCTAGGTGGTCGACTTCATGCTGAATGCAGATGGATAACAAGCCGGAGGCGTGTATTTCAAATGGCTGACCTGACTGATCAAGTGCAGAAACCTGGACCTCTGAAAATCTCCAGACGGGCACAATTGCGCCCGGCACTGAAAGACACCCCTCATCGGTTTCGATTTGATCCCCTGATCCAACCAGGACTGGATTAACGAATGCCTGTAGTTGGTCTTTTGTCTCCGATATGTCAATGACCACCACGCGCTTGTGCACATTGACTTGAGTTGCTGCCAGTCCGATTCCCGGCGCAGCATACATAGTCTCGGCCATATCATCGATCAACTTGACGATTGAAGGATCTAACCGGTCGACGGGTTCCGCTCGGGTTCGGAGTCGAGAGTCGGGATAAACTAAAATGTCGAGAATAGCCATAAAGTACGCTGAAATTTTAAGATTGTGAAGCGCGTCACTTGGAATTTTAGGAGTTGGGGACTAGATTAGCGTAGTACTAGACAAAGCTGCTAACGTTAGCCCGCAAACATAATGATCACGAATTTTACCCGATCTTCAAGCGTTGTATTTGACGCCCCACTTTTAATCACTGGCAGGTGCGTACGGCAGTGTTTTGGAGTGATCCTGACGCTAATTTTGATGAACCCAATGACTTCTCTTGTATTTGCTGAGGATAGTCAGCCCAACTATGTGGTTTTGCCGGTTGAGGTTCGCAAGGCTGAGATCAGAGTGGTTGAGCAGGTCCCCCCATCGATTTCGATCCCGCCGCATGCGCTAGCGCCTTTCGTTGGCCGTCCGCTTCTGATGGATGAGATGTCAGGAATACCGTATGGCCGTGCTTTGATAGGGTTAGGTGGTGAGTCGATGTGGGGCCAGTTTAATCAGTTTCTGGCTACCGATCTTCCCGCATCTGCGAATGGGCTCTATACGACTTTCCGGCCTGGCAACGAAATTCTGGATCCAGCGAGCGGTCAAACGCTGGCCGTTACGGCTGCTTTTTTAGGAATCGCAAGGTTGGATCAAAATAATGATGTCGCGAAGCTGACACTTATTGAAAGTGATCAGGAGGTTATGGTGGGGGATCGATTGATGCCTTTTCATGAGGCGCCTCCCGCGCTCGCTTTAACACCGGTAAGATCAAATGCCGATATTGATGCTTATGTTGTTCAGAGTCCTGGCTCGGTCGGTGGGTCGGGCAGCTATTCGATGGTTATTATCTCGGCGGGCCTTGAGGATGGGATTGATGCGGGCGATATTCTTGATGTTTTCAGTCCGGGGCGACAGGTGCTGCTAACTGACCAAACGTCGCCAGTTATTCGCAAAGGATCAGGATCTTGTCAGCCTCGGCGAGAATCGCTGAAGATACCCGGGGCACGCTTGCTGGGATGCAAAGAACGCGCTCCTTCGAGTCGCGAGCTTACCGGGCGATCATCTGAATTAATCGATCTTCCTGAAGAAAAATCAGGTGAGTTAATCGTCTATAGAGCGTTTGATCAGGTGAGTTTCGCATTGCTACTTGAAGTTAACCGTGAGATTTACGTTGGGGACCGTGTTAAAGCACCCCGGAGCTAGATCCGGAATATTCAGTTCTGTTACCCAGACCTGAACATTTTCAACAGGAGCGGGTTGTTTAAAAAGCAAAGACCATGGAGGGTCAATGTTAGATGACAAATCACGTGCGTGGATCAACTTAGTTCGAGCCAAAATACCAGATGCACTCAAAAGAAGCGTACTGGAGCGATGCCCTGATCCCCGCGAGGCATTACGGTTTAACCTTGAATCGTTAAATACTCGATCTCGGCGTTCACGCGTTTTAAGTC